>OKWI01000011.1_pt1 | contig 301882 bp, 303 predicted proteins | sample 1607141 | NCBI WGS metagenome assembly OKWI01 (sample SAMN07501048, study PRJEB24779) | human gut metagenome | reverse complement strand
GGGACTTTTTGTGTATACTTAAAAAGCTCTATAATCTCTACAGTGGTTTTACCCACTACAGAAATTATAGAGCCGTTCTTTTTTTGTTGAATTGAATACTATTCAATTGTAAAATGTAAAATATTAACATTCTTTTTTATTTTTTAATTATACAGTGAAATATCCAAAAACTAGTAAATCATGGTAAAATAAATGAATGGGATTGAAATTTGAACCAAAAAAATTTAAGTTTGGTATGCGTACACTAAAGACCGGAATAGCCGTTTTTCTTGTTTTAGGATTGTTCTCTGCTTTCGGCTGGGATGGGCTTCAGATTGGTTGTTTAACTGCTGTTTTTAGTTTGCGTGAGAACTTTGACCGTAGTGTTCAATTTGGAAAATCACGTATTTTTGCAAATACAGTTGGGGGGCTTTTATCGCTTTTATTCTATTTTGTGAATATGTGGTTTGACAATTCAGTTTGGGTGACCTTGCTATTGGTCCCTATTTTAACAATGTTAACTATTGTCATTAATGTATCCTTTAATAATGCTTCCGGAGTTATTGGAGGAGTGGCTGCGCTTCTGATTATCACTTTGTCTATCCCACCTGATAATACTTTCACCTATGTGATAGCAAGAGTATTTGAAACGTTTTGCGGAGTCTTTATTGCAATCCTTGTTAATTATGATTATGATTGGTTACTTAAACATCTAAAATAAGAATAAAAGAGTTCTCTTGAGCTCTTTTTTATGTTTTTTAAAATAAAATCCTTGAATATAAGGTAATAAGCAATACAATGTTCGGGTTTTTCTTATTGTGTAAGAAAAAGTGACATTATCTGTTGACATGTAGTAACATTCAGAATATAATTGTTAGGAAAGGAGAATTATCATGGCAAGAGAAAAAGAACTAAGACGTTCTTTGGCTGTTTTTCCGATTGGCACAGTTATGAAGTTAACGGATTTAACTGCTCGTCAAATTCGTTACTATGAAGATCAGGGGTTGATTCAACCTGAACGTACAGCTGGGAATCGTCGTATGTACTCATTAAATGATATGGATCGTTTATTGGAAATCAAAGATTTTTTGAATGACGGTTACAATATTGCAGCAATTAAGCATGAGTATGAGAAACGTAAAATTCGTGTACAACAAAAACAAGTAGCTTTAACTGATGCGGATGTTCGACGTATCTTGCATGATGAACTCCTTCAGCAAGGTCGTTTTACGACTCCATCGCAACAATTTGGTAACTTGCGTATTTAATTACGCTTTGAACTTTTATTTTTGGTTTTTATAAAGGAGACCCCTATTATGGCAATCACAGCAGCTGATATTCGTCGCGAAGTCAAAGAGAAGAATGTTACTTTTTTGCGTTTAATGTTCTCTGATATCCTTGGTATTATGAAGAATGTTGAAATTCCTGCGACAGATGAACAGTTGGATAAGGTACTTTCAAATAAAGTTATGTTTGATGGTTCATCAATTGAAGGTTTTGTTCGTATCAATGAATCTGATATGTATCTTTACCCAGATCTTGATACTTGGACAGTCTTCCCTTGGGGCGATGAAAATGGGTCAGTCGCTGGTCTTATTTGTGATATCTATACTTCGGCAGGTGAACCATTTGCAGGAGACCCACGTGGTAACTTGAAAAAAGCATTGCGTCATATGGAAGAAGTTGGTTATAAATCATTTAATCTTGGACCAGAGCCAGAATTTTTCCTTTTAAAATTAGATGAACAAGGTAATCCTACGCTTGAAGTTAACGATAAAGGTGGTTATTTTGACCTTGCACCAACTGACCTTGCCGACAATACACGTCGTGAAATTGTTAATGTGTTGACAGAAATGGGATTTGAAGTTGAAGCATCTCACCATGAGGTTGGGGTTGGACAACACGAAATCGATTTTAAATATACTGAAGTTTTAAAAGCTTGTGATAATATCCAAATTTTCAAATTGGTTGTTAAGACAATCGCTCGTAAACACGGTCTATACGCTACATTTATGGCGAAACCTAAATATGGTATTGCCGGTAGTGGTATGCACTGTAACATGTCTCTTTTCACTGAAGAAGGAAATGCTTTCTTTGATCCAGAGGATCCACATGGTATGCAATTGTCTCAAGACGCATACTACTTCCTTGGTGGTTTGATGAAACATGCATATAACTATACTGCAATTATTAACCCAACAGTGAACTCTTACAAACGTTTGGTTCCTGGTTATGAAGCTCCTGTATATATTGCATGGGCGGGTAGCAACCGTTCACCATTAATCCGCGTTCCTGCTTCTCGTGGTATGGGTACACGCTTGGAATTGCGTTCAGTTGACCCAATGGCAAACCCATATTTGGCAATGGCCGTTCTTTTGGAAGCCGGACTTGATGGTATCATTAATAAGATTGAAGCTCCAGCTCCAATTGAAACAAACATCTACTCAATGTCTCCAGAAGAACGTAAAGAGGCTGGTATCATTGATTTGCCCTCAACACTACGTAATGCTCTTAAAGCATTGGAAACGGATGAAGTGGTTCGTCAAGCATTGGGTAATCATATCTATACAAACTTCCTTGATGCGAAACGTTTGGAGTGGGCAAGCTATGCTACTTTCGTTTCACAATGGGAAATTGATAACTACTTAGATCTGTATTAATAAAATAATTTGAAGATCAGGGTTACCTGGTTTTCTTTTTTTTCTCTCTTAATTACATTAAAATATTAAGATGTTAAACTAATTTCATATCAATCTTAATCAGGAGGGAATATAAAAACAACAAAAATACTGCCTTAGCAATAGTCCCAAGTACATTATTGCTTGGTCTTACAGTCGCTCAAATAACTGATGCTGATTATTATACTGTTCAAAATGGGAGACTTATTCTTCTCAATTGCTAGCCAATATAGCGTAGCTACATATCAATTAGCTGCTGAAAATGGCATGACTATCTGGTCAAGACTCGTTCTTGGTGGAACTTCGGATGTTTCAGGAACTGCCACAGCAGATGAAGATATATCTGAAATTTTTTATTCAGAGGTAACAGTTACTGATACAGATATAGATTCCATGTGGAATTGTTATCTAGTTGGTCAATGTACATGGGGTGTTAAAGAAATTACTCTATGGGGAAGTAACTGGTGGTGTAATGGTGGCGATTGGGCAGGAAGCGCTGCTAGCCAAGGCTATGCTGTTGGTTCGATATCTGCTGCTCGTTCGATTGTATGTTGGACTGATGATGGTGGATATTAGATACGTTGGTTTTGTTACACAAGTTGGTTAGATTCAAATCTTGGAGTCGAACTATAACAATTTGCAACACATTGATAACTATCGTGGTTAGTTTAATCCATAAAATTCAACAACACCAGAGGTGGTATCTTACATTTATTCAGGTGCATAAAAGGAGAAGCAGCGTTTATAGAACTTTTTACTTACTGAAGATTTGTAGCATACTAAAAAATGGTAGCTGTCAGGCTACCATTTTTTAGTTATCAGGTGTGAGAATCATGGGAATGATAATTGGCTCACGTTCTGTTTTTTCGTATAGGAATGGTCGTAATGCATTGACGATAGCTCCGTTAACGGATTGAATGCTGGCGTCTTTATTTTTAAGAGCAATACGAATAGCGTTGAATAGAATGCGTTGGCTATCACGAATAAGATCACCAGATTCACGCATATAGATAAATCCACGACTGAGAATATCTGGACCAGCTAGAATCATCTTAGAATTGAAGTCAACAGTTGCGACAGCAAGGACGACACCATCTCCAGAGAGATCACGACGGTCACGAAGAACGGCCGCCCCAATATCACCGATACCATTACCATCGACATAGATGTCTTGAGCATTGAAATGACCTGCACGACGAGCAGAATCTTTTGTTAGGGCTAAGACATCACCATTTTCCATGATAAAGATATTCTCTTTCGGAACACCACAATCAACAGCGAGATCTGCGTGGACCTTTTGCATGCGGTATTCACCATGAACAGGCATGAAGAATTTTGGTTTTATCAAGCGAAGCATTAGTTTTTGCTCTTGTTGACCACCGTGACCAGAGGTATGGATATTGTTGATTTTACCGTGAATAACATCTACACCCGCTTCTTGAATGGTATTAATCAAACGGTTAACGCTGGTTGTATTTCCTGGGATAGGGCTAGATGAGAAGATAACGGTGTCACCAGGTTGTAGTGTTACTTGTCGGTGCATACCATTGGCAATACGTGCAAGGGCCGCCATAGGCTCCCCTTGAGAACCGGTACACAAGATAAGAATCTCACTGGCATGATAGTTTTTCATTTCACTAGGATCAATAATAGTTCCTTTTGGAACTTTGATATAGCCTAGTTCAACACCATTAACAATGGCTTTCTCCATAGAACGTCCAAAGACAACAATCTTACGACCGGTTTTTACAGCAGCCTCAGCAGCTTGTTGAAGACGGAAAATATTAGAGGCAAATGAGGCGAAGATAATACGTCCGTGAATGCCTTCAATTATTTTCATGATGGATTGTCCAACGACCTTCTCGGAATTAGTGAAAGTTGGGACTTCAGCATTGGTTGAGTCTGAGAGGAGGCAAAGAACGCCTTCTTCACCGAGTGCAGCCATACGATGAAGGTCTGCTGGCTCACCTACTGGAGTGAGGTCGAACTTAAAGTCACCGGTACAAACAATTTTACCTTGTGGTGTATGGATGACAATTCCGAGAGGTTCTGGAATTGAGTGAGTTGTGCGGAAGAAGGTTACGCTCATATTTTTGAAAGTAAGCTCTGTATCAGCGTTAATTTCATAGAGTTGTGCATCACGTAGTAGTCCGTGTTCTTCCAATTTTCCTTTGATAAGAGCAAGAGCAAGTGGTCCTGCATAGATTGGGATATTTGCCTGTTTAAGAAGGAAGGGGATACCACCAATATGGTCTTCGTGACCGTGAGTAACGACAAGAGCCTTAACACGGTCAACGTTTTCAACGATGTAAGAATAGTCCGGGATGACATAATCGATACCGAGAAGATCATCTTCAGGGAATTTAATACCCGCATCGACGATGATGATTTCATCCTGGTATTCAATACCATAGGTATTTTTACCGATTTCTCCCAAACCACCAATCGCATAAACCCCAACTTCTTCAGGTTTTAGATTGATTTTTGATGCCATGGTCTTAGAACTCCGTTACTTCAAAAACGCCTGTTTCTTTTTCGTATTCAAGGGCTTTTTCTGAGAGGAGCTCAATGAATTCGATGTTGTAGGCAGTGTTTTTTTCGATGATTTGACGAGCTTGGATACGTCCCTCAAGTTCAGTTTCTGCATCGATATCTAGATAGAGTGATTTTGTCTGTTCACGGCGTGGGCTACGCTCTTTAGTTTCTTGGTAAAAAACTTTATAAATCATGATTTTCCTTTCTTTCCAAAAGGCTCTACCATTCTATAAAAAAACCGGTCAAGTCAATCTTTTCTCTGATTTACTTGACGTTTTGATATTCACTTTTATGAGTAATAGGTAGTAAGCCTTGATTCGTATAACAATTACTATTATTGTACCATAAGATAAGGGGTAGATAAAGAAAATGGCGGAAAAAGTTGGGAAATGTTCATTTTTGGGAAACAACTACTTGTGTTATAATAGAGAAGTATAAAAAAAACAAGGAAAAAAGATGAAAATATTAGCATTTGATACTTCCAGCACTGCTTTATCAGTAGCCTTGTTGGAAGATGAGAATTTAGTGGCAGAGGCAACAGTGACAGTGAAAAAGAATCATAGTATTAGTCTAATGCCCACTATTGATTTTTTGGTTGCTCAGGTGAGCTGGCAACCAGCTGATTTAGACCGTGTTGTTGTTGCTCAAGGACCCGGTTCCTACACAGGGCTTCGTGTGGCTGTCGCAACAGCTAAGACTTTAGCATATGCCCTTAACATTGATTTAGTGGGAGTTTCAAGTTTGCAGGCCTTGATGGATCACTCAGCTGATGGTGTTGTAATTCCTATCATGGATGCCCGTCGTAATAATGTTTACGTTGGATTTTATGAAAATGGCCAAGCTATCGTCCCGGATCGTCATGCTGCCTTTACAGATGTTCTTGAGCAAGCTAAAACTTTTGAAAAGGTAACTTTTGTAGGTGAAGTGGCTAATTTTGTGGATCAGATTAAGGAAAGCCTTCCAGAGGCAACTATCTTGCCAAGTCTTCCGTCAGCCCTGTTAATTGGTCGTTTAGGCTTATCCTTGCCTCCTGTTAATGTGGATGCCTTTGTCCCTCATTACTTGAAGCGAGTTGAGGCGGAGGAAAACTGGCTTAAGACACATGAGGAGACTAATCGTGACAACTACATCAAGCGCGTCTAGATTGAGTAGTCAGGAACAGGCTCAGCTCATTTACCAGATTTTGTCGGATGTTTATGACAAATCTCCATGGACACTTGAGCAGGTGGTAGCAGACTTGGCTTTGGACACTACTGAATATTTCTATGTTTATAATCAAGAAGAAGTTGTTGGTTTTTTAGCTCTTCAAAATTTAGTTGGTGAGATTGAAGTTACCAATATTGCGGTTCTAAAAGCTTATCAGGGATGTGGGTATGCCAGTCAGTTGATGAAGTATTTAGAGGAGCGTAGTGAACCCATCTTTCTTGAAGTTAGAGCGTCAAATCAAGTCGCTCAGGCGCTATACAGAAAATTTGGATTTGAAAGTCTAGGAATTCGGAAAAATTATTATCATGAGCCTCAGGAGGATGCAGTTATCATGAGGCGAGAGGAAATCTAATGGCAGATAGATATATTTTGGCGGTGGAGAGCTCGTGTGACGAGACTTCAGTTGCTGTTTTAAAAAATGAGAAAGAGCTTTTAAGTAATATTATTGCTAGTCAGGTAGAAAGCCATAAACGATTTGGTGGCGTTGTTCCTGAGGTGGCTAGCCGTCACCATGTGGAAGTAGTGACTCTTTGTATTAAGGATGCTCTATCTGAGGCGGGAATTGTTGCTGAACAATTGGATGCTGTAGCTGTAACCTATGGTCCAGGATTGGTTGGAGCCCTCTTGGTTGGGATGGCAGCAGCTAAGGCCTTTGCATGGGCGCACGGTTTGCCTTTGATTCCGGTCAATCATATGGCAGGACATCTGATGGCGGCGCGTGAGGTTCAAGAGTTGGAGTACCCCCTCCTAGCGCTTTTGGTATCTGGAGGCCACACAGAGTTGGTTTATGTGTCAGAACCAGGGAATTACAAGATTGTTGGTGAGACACGTGACGATGCGGTTGGTGAAGCCTACGATAAGGTGGGACGTGTGATGGGCTTGACCTACCCAGCAGGACGAGAGATTGATGAATTGGCTCATAAGGGGAAAGATGTTTATGATTTCCCACGTGCCATGATTAAGGAAGACCACTTGGAGTTTTCATTTTCAGGCTTGAAGTCAGCCTTCATCAATTTGCACCATAATGCTGAGCAGAAAGGGGAAGTTTTAGTCACAGAAGACCTTTGTGCTTCCTTCCAAGCTGCTGTTTTAGATATTCTCCTAGCTAAGACCAAGAAAGCCTTAGAGCGTTACCCTGTCAAGACACTTGTTGTTGCTGGGGGCGTCGCAGCTAATCAGGGCTTACGTGAACGCCTAGCTGAAGAAATCACAGATGTAGATGTGGTTATTCCGCCTTTGCGTCTTTGTGGTGATAATGCTGGTATGATTGCTTTAGCAGCAGCTATTGAATGTGATAAAAAACATTTTGCTGACTTGGATTTAAATGCTAAACCAAGTCTAGCCTTTGCAGGATTTGAAGAATAAGAAGAACCTCTTACTCGTCTGGTAAGAGGTTCATTTAGAAAGGAATTGAGTGTGTCTGACTTTCGTTCGGGTATGAAAGCCGCAGTACCGACAGCTCTAGGATATGTGGCTATTGGTCTAGCATTTGGTGTCGTAGCGGCAGCTTCTGGTCTATCGGCTCTTGAGGTTGCTCTCATGTGTGCATTGGTCTATGGTGGCTCGGCTCAGTTTGCTATGTGTGCTTTAGTCGTTGCAGGAGCTAGCCTTGGTGAGTTAACCTTGACTGTTTTCTTAGTTAATTTGCGTAACATGTTGATGAGTTTACATGCAACAACGATTTTTACCAAAATAAGTCTCTGGAATAAGCTGGGAATTGGTGGTTTGATTACGGATGAAAGTTATGGTGTCTTATTAGGAGAATATGTACATCATAAAGATATTCCCTCTAACTGGATGCATGGTAATAATATTTTCAGTTATTTGGTTTGGATTGTGTCGTCAGTTGTTGGTTGTTTAATTGGCTCAATGATTCCAAATCCTGAGCTTTTTGGTTTGGATTTTGCCTTGATTGCCATGTTTATTGGTTTGTTAAGTAGTCAGTTTGATGCCTTGCTATGTGAAGGAGTGCGTAAGCTGTTTCTGATTCTGTTATCTATTGCTGTGGCATATCTGAGCTTTAGCATCATTTTATCAGAATCTTTGGCTGTTCTAGTGGCTACTTTGATTGGATGTAGTGTGGGGGTAGTAATGTGTGATGGCCGTCAATAGCTTCATTCTTATCGCTATTTTACTAGGGTTTGTGGTCAGCTGGGTTCCTCGTGTCCTCCCTTTTATCTTAGTGAAATATAAGGGATTACCAGATATTGTTGTTCAATTTTTGCACTACCTACCAGTTTCTATTCTCTTTGCACTGATTCTCTCAAGCCTTATGATTGAGAAAATCGGTCACTTGCCACAGCTTAAGTGGATGGAAATCCTGGCTTCGGTGCCAACGGTAATTGTAGCATTTAAGAGTAAAAATCTGCTCTATGCAGTAACAGTCGGTATAGTGTCTATGGCCCTGATTCGTTTAGTATTTTAGTAAATGAAAAGACTTGAAAAGTGGCTCATTCAGAGCGACTCCAAGTCTTTTTTCCTAGTTGTTGTTAAAAAAGGCTGCAATATCGTCTTCGCTGAGACCTATCATTGGGTCGATAGTTGCCCAATTTTCTTCAGTTAAACGATAGTTTTCTTCTGTTTGCACAGGTTTGTTAACAGACTTATCCACAGGATGTGAATAAGTGTTAATAAGAGTTTGGGATGGATTGATATTTTCCGAGAAGTCTTTGTTTTCAAGGGTTTCTGAGGGTCTATTGTTTTCCGTTTTTGTTTGATTGAAGGCGTCTGTTCCCTCGTTTTTAACATTCTTTTCGACAGACTTATCAACAGCTTGTGTATAAGTTTGTTCAAAACGTTGGATGAGGTAGGTATTACGTTTGGCCCCCTCGTTGTGAACGGCATAATCGAAGGCTGCGATTTCCCCCAACATGACCAGTTTACTCTTGGCGCGTGTGATAGCGGTGTAGATGAGGTTACGTTGAAGCATACGCCCACTTTGGCGTGTGATGGGAAGGATAACGACTGGGAATTCACTCCCTTGGGATTTGTGTATAGACATGGCATAGGCCAGAGTAATCTTATTCCATTCGTTACGAGGATAGATAACCTCATTGCCATCGAAGGACATGTAAATTTCATCTTGCTTACTTTCAGTATATTTACCAGGTATGAGATCAGTAATGATTCCGATATCGCCATTGAAGACATTGAGTTCTGTATCGTTGACCAGGTGGAGAATCTTGTCATTCTTACGGAAGAAAATATCATTAAAGGCAAATTGATTGGCTTTTTCTTTGGGATTAAGTAGATCCTGCATAATGGTATTGAGATTGTTGATACCAGCCTGTCCCCGGTACATGGGGGCCAGAATCTGTACATCCTGAGCAGCGATCCCACTTTTAATAGCAGCAGAGACAATTTTAGGGACCATCTGTGGAATATGGTTAGCATTAGCCTCAAAGTATGATCGGTCAGCTTTTTTCTCTGTGAAATCAGTGGGTAGTTGGCCTTGGCGTATCTGGCTAGCTAAGGTAACAATAGTGGAATCCTCAGATTGTCTGAAAATTTTGGTTAGGGAAACCTTAGGCAAGTCATCAATCTGCAAAAGGTCAGCTAAGACTTGGCCAGGGCCTACAGAAGGTAGCTGATCTTGGTCACCTACAATGATTACTTGAGTAGTATCGGAAATGCTTTCGAAGAGTTGATTGGCCAACCAAGTATCAACCATAGAGAACTCATCGATGATAATCAAATCGCAATCAAGATAGTCATCTAAGGTCTTGAAATCGTCCTCGCCATTAAGCCCCAAATGTCTATGGATAGTGGCACTAGGAAGCTTGGTCAGTTCGTTCATCCGACGAGCAGCCCGTCCCGTTGGCGCTGCTAAAATAATGGGTAAATCAGACTTTTTGAGGTCTAAACCATGAAGGTCAGCATAGGTTTTAATAATTCCGTTAATAACAGTGGTTTTTCCTGTTCCGGGACCACCTGTCAGGATGAAGACCTTGCTTTGTAGGGCTTTAATAATGGCATCTTTTTGAACCTTGTCATAGGTGATACCAAGCTCATCTTCCACCCTTTCAAGACTTGCTTGGATTTTGTCCTCAGCACTGATGTCAGGCTGGTCTTTCGTGATACGAGTTAGGTGGGTATAGATGCCCTGTTCTGCAAAATATAGGGTATTATCAAAAATTTTAGTCTCTATATTTTGCACCTTATCCTCTTGGATGATGTTGGTCAATTGGTGAGCAACCAAGGCAGGGTCAAGTTCAATCTGGCGAGAACTTTCCAAAAGAATGATAGTCCGTTCAAGCAAGGACTTGGCTTCGATGTAGGTGTCCCCTTCTTCCATACTAGCTTCTAGCAGACAGTGAATTAGGGCGGCTCGTAAACGCTCAGGAGCATCGCTAGCAATCCCTAGGCGTTCGGCTAGTTGATCGGCCATTTTAAATCCAATTCCCTGGACTTCCTCTACCAAGAGATAAGGATATTTTTCGATAAGGTTAAGTGATTCTTCCTTATATTGGTTGAAAATTTGTGCGGCAGCCTTTGGTGTGAGTCCATAGCTGGAAAGTTTTGACAAGATTTGTTCAGTACCATAGTTGATTTTTAATTTTGCAAGGAAGGCTTCTCGGTTTACCTTGGACAGATTAGGAATCTGCTCTAATTTACTAGGGTCTTCGAGAATCTTGTCAATAGGGTCTTCGCCATAAATCTCGACAATACGCTCGGCCGTTTTCTTACCGATTCCTTTGAAATTATCACTGGAGAAATATTTGATAAGGCCACTGGCAGAGGGTTTTGAACGCTCGTAGCGAGTCATTTGGAGTTGTTTGCCATATTTGGGGTGATTGGTTAGCTGACCCCAGAAGGTATAGTCTTCCCCCTCCATGACTTCCCCCATAGTTCCAGTAACAATGATTTCATAGTCTTCAAAATCACTGTCAGTTTCATCAATTTCTAAGAGTAGGATACGAAAAAAATTACTGGCATTTTCAAAAATGATGCGCTCGATAGTTCCTGAAAAATAAAATTCTTGCATGTGTTTTTTCCTAGATACATAATAAGGCTGGGTCTCCCCAACCTTATCTTATTTAGTGTTCTTAGTTGTCCTCAACTGTGCCAATTTTATCAAGTGGCCAGAAGCGGAATTTGACTTCCCCGACAAGAGCACTCTTGTCAAAGTAACCAACTTCGCGGCTATCTTTTGAAACGATACGGTTATCTCCGAGTAAGAAATATTTGCCTTCAGGAACAGTGACAGAAAAAGTAGTGTTTTTGTCAGCATTGACAGTGAAGGCCTTTGATTCCTTAGCCAGTTGTTGGAAGTAGTCGCTGTAGGCGTACTCTTTTTGGAGTTTATCCTTAGCAAAGGCAGCGTGGAATTCTTTGAGGTATTCTTCCTTAACTTCTTTACCATTGATAGTAAGTTTATCGTTTTGATAGGTAATGGTATCACCTGGCATACCGATGATACGTTTTACGATTTGTTTAGTCTTACCATTTTCAACTTCCTTGGCAACGACAATGTCAAAACGCTCAATGGACGTGTGTTTTAAAACGATCACACGTTGTCCATCTGCTAGGGTAGGATCCATTGAGTGTCCTTCAACCTGAACAGGGAGCCAGAGGAAGAGACGGGTCAAGAGGAAGAGACTGATAAAGAGAATGAAGAGTCCCCATTCATGAAGAAAAGTGAGGAAATATCGGGTCCATTTGTTTTGCATAGTTAAGGCCTTTCAGGTTTATTTTAAGCGTTGGTAGGCTTTTTTAGTATTGGCAAAATGATATTTAGCAGTAGTCTGGAGAGCCTGGTCTCCATAAGCTTGAAGGAGTTTAGCAGCGACCTGGTCTGACTTGGCACCAGCACCTGAAGGAAGGGTGTAACCCACCTCTTGGCTGAGTTTATCCAGATTTTCCAGGAAGAGGTTTCGAGCAATGATAGAGCTCACCGCGACGGCCAAGTATTTACCTTCAGCCTTTTCTTCTAGAGTGATGGGGAATTCAAAGTGATTGCGTTCGTTCTTGAGGTATTTTTGATAATTCTTCTCACTGATAAAAGCATCAATGACAATCTTATCTGGTTTAGCACCAGATTGTAATAGTAGGAAAATAGCCTGATTGTGGAGGGCTACTTTGACGGATACAGCATTGTGAGCTTTACCGTCTCCAACTACCTCATTGTACTTTCTAGGAGAAAGTAGGAGTGCTTTGTGGGGAATTTTCTCCTCCAAGAGAGGTGCAATCTGACGAATCTTGCTATCATTTAGATTTTTAGAATCGTCGACTCCTAGAGATTTCAAAAAAGCATGGTCAGCGGGAGTAACTAGGCTAGCTACAACAGCCAAACCACCAAAATAGGAGCCGTTTCCGACTTCGTCTGATCCAATTAGGGCTAGGTTTTGCCCATCAGGTGACTGCTTAGGCTCAGCTTGGTAACCAAAACGGCTAGCTAGGATTTCTGGTTTAGCACCCTGGAAGGTCACCTTGCCTGAAGTATAGGCGATGACACTTGTTCCATCGACCTTGGCTGAAAAAAAAGCGTATGGATTTTTAGTCGCAGTTGCATAGCTTGCTAGATCCTTCTGGAGTACTGAAATCTGCTCTGCTGTCATTTTTAATACGATTGTGCCCATGGAATCTATTTTAGCACAAAAAAGGAAAATTGGTAGATATTTTACAGGTTAGGAATCCTTGAAAAATGATTTTTCTGGAGAAGAACAAAGTCTAAAATTTACGAAATTTAAAATTTAGGATATAATGATTAGAAAGAGAATGCCAAATTCTGCTCTTTTTTTCGATGATTGGAGGAGTCAGTTGGTATTTATGTGTCGAACACGCCCTGGAGAAGGTGTTAAAATCTGACTAAAAAGGGTGCTAAAAACAAAAATAAGGAGAAGCTGCGGTGGAGACTCCATGTCCACCATTGATTAGGCAGTTAATAAGCAAATGGCAAACAAAAACCGTTACAAATTTCATTTTGGAGAAAAAAATCTCACGCTAACAACTGATAAGGATAACTTATTCATGGAAGAGGTGGAGCGTGTTGCTTATGAAAAATATAAAATTATTAAAAAGCAGATGAAAAATGCTGATAATGAAACGATTGCTATCCTAATGGCCATCAACTCTTTGTCGACTCAGTTGGAACGTGAAATTCAAGTTGAAGATATGGAAAAAGAGTTGGAAATTTTGAGAGCTAAGCAACTCGAACAACTTAAAGTCAAGGCGACAGCTCAAAGTGATGACGATGAGGAAGACGCATGATTGGACTCCTTGTCTTAGCCCTCATGGCTTGGAATTTCTATATTGGCTACCGAAGAGGTCTCTTTATGCAAGCCTATTACGTGGTTTCAGTCATTATCGCCATGTGCGTCGCGGCCTATTTTTATAAGTCTCTAGGAGAGGCTATCAATCTTTGGGTACCTTATACTAATCCAACTAAAGATGCCAGTGTAGCTTTTTTTACAGACCAGAATATCTTCTCACTTGACCGTGTCTATTATGCGGGCGTCGCCTACTTCGCCATTTATTGTGTGGCCTATTATGGTTTGCGTTTTCTTGGGATTTTCTTCCATTTTGTGAGAATTGAGCGCCTTGATCAGACACGGTTCAAAGTGATAGGCGGTGTTTTGGCTTCCTTGGTAAGTCTGGTACCTTTGACGATGTTGGGGAATATCCTTGCGACCGTTCCCATAAACAATATTCAAACGGTCTTGTCATCTAGCTGGGTTTTGCGTCTTTTAATTAATTGGAATTTTCCAGTTAGCCAGATTATCCAACACTTGTGGACAAGTGTGATATAGAAAACAGACGTCTTCCTTGCTTAAGGGAGACTTTTTTGTGTTTGGATTTGAGATATATGAAAAAGACCGGACATAGTGTCTCAGTCTCTCTTAATTAGTTTTAACCCAAGGTTGCGATGGTACATCCGGAACCACCAGCACTTTGTGGGGCATATTCAAAATTTTTAACATGGCGATGACGGCGGAGATATTTGGTTACAGCATCTCGGATGACACCGGTACCAATACCGTGGATGATTTCCACCTGACTCATGTTGTTAAGTAGAGCTTGGTCAATAAAGGCATCGAGCTCTTGCATGGCTTCTTCGTAACGTTTCCCACGAAGGTCTAGACGGGCACGAGGCCCATCAGAAGATGTCTTCTTGGCTTTTTTAACCACATTAATTTGTTTTTTCTTGGGTTGTTGTGCTTCTGCTTGGGTACGAACCAGAGTGAATTCGTCTGCCTTTAGGCTCATCTTGATGAGACCCACTTGAGCTTCCCAGATACCATTTTTGGCTTGACTGGTGAGCGTACCACGTTGCCCATAGGCAGTAACGATGATATCATCACCGACACGAGGGGCACGCGCAGCCTTTTCTTTCTTGGCTTTACGAAGAACCTTGTTCTTAGAAAGGTCGACTTGTGCGGCAAGTTTCTTAAGTTTCCCTTTGGCGTCGATAACTTCATGAGGCTTGAGTTGACTCTTATCATGGAGATTTTTGAGAATACTATCGCTTTCAGCTAAAGCTGTATCCACCATCTCTTGAATTTCTTTTTGAGCCTTTTCGAGTTCCTTGTCGTACTCATGGGAGAATTCATTATAGAGTTTCTTGACCGCACGGTTGAATTTAAGGTTCTCTTGCTCAACGTCCTTGATGTGCTCCAGACGTTTTTGTGTTTCTACAGTTTGGGCTTCAAGTTGCTCGATGATACGGTTGACATCACTATCCGTATCAGTGAGGTTTTCTGCTTCCTTGACAATAATCTCATTCAGACCGAGGCGGCGAGCAATCTCAAAGGCGTTAGAGCGACCAGGAACCCCTTGCATAAAGCGATAGGTAGGTCTTAGAGTTGCTGTGTCAAACTCCATGCTAGCATTTTCCACATGTTGTGTCTCAATCCCATAGGCCTTAAGCTCAGGATAGTGAGTAGTAGCCATGGTCTTAATCTGGCTCAAACGGAGGTGCTCTAGGATTGCCATGGCTAGACTAGCCCCTTCCTGAGGGTCGGTACCAGCCCCAAGCTCATCGACCAAGACCAAGCTATTGCTGTCGGCAGTGTTCAAAATCTCGACAATGTGCGTCATGTGACTAGAGAAAGTTGACAAGCTCTGTTCGATAGACTGTTCGTCTCCGATATCCGCAAAAATCTCTTGGAAAATGGCTACACGACTGCCCTTATCAGCCAAAATTGGCAGACCAGATTGAGCCATTAGTTGAGCTAGTCCTAGAGTTTTAAGCATGACCGTTTTACCACCAGTATTGGGACCTGTAATGACAATGACCGTGAGATCCTCATCAAAGCGCAAATCGTTGGCTACTGGATTGATTAAAAGAGGGTGACGAACGTTAAGCAGTTGGAGTGTTTGGTTGTCACTAATCTCTGGAATAATTGCCTTTTTATCATGGAGATAGAGGTATTTTCCTCTAATGAAGTCCATATGGCCCAAAATCCAAGCGTTGTTAGCGATGGCAGCAGTATGTGGACGGAGTTGATCAGACAGTTCATGTAGGATACGTGCCATCTCATGGCGCTCGTCTGCACGTAATTGTGTAATTTTTTCGTTAAGCTGGATAACGGCTCGTGGCTCGATATACACTGTGTTCCCAGAGCTTGAGATGTCATGAACAACCCCCGCAATACGGTTACGGTAGGTATTTTTGACAGGAAGCACTGAACGGCCATTACGACTAGCAATTAAGTTCTCAGCTAACATGTGCCCAGATTTCTTGAGAATGTCTTGCAAGGTCTGGCGAATGGCATCATCACAAGCCTTAAGTTGACGACGGATATTTTGCAACTCAGGACTAGCAAAATGCTCAATAAAACCACCATCATTTATACTTTGAAGACTACCTTGTAGACTTGGAAAGGCCTCAATCTTTTCAAAAAGACGTTTAAGAGCGATGAGTTCAACATTTTCAAGGTCAGCGTAGAAGCGGCTAAGGTCAGCTGAAGCTTGCAAGACCTTCTTGATAGCAATGAGCTCCTGGATGTTGAGGTCAGCATCCAGTTCCAAGCGACGCAAGGGCTCAGAAATATCTCTTAAGCTACCAATGGCAAAGCCATGATGCTCTACGAAAATCTCAGACATTTCTTGGATTTCTGTAAATTGGTTTTGAATTCTTTCTGGATTGGTCATAGGCACCAAGTCACGTAACTCCGCCTGAGCCTGTTCGGTCTGCAGGTATTCTGTGAACTGGTCTTTGACCTTGTTAAATTCTAATTGGTCTAAAATCTTTGTGTTCATAGCTCCTATTATAGCATATTTTACTATAGGACGTGGAGCTGGGAAATACCTGTAACAATACTGTTGACTGATTCGTTCTAAAATTTGTCGATGGACAATTTTCCTTATGGCTTATTATTTATGAATGTTTATTTTACAAAACAGTCTTCTCAAAATAAGAGATTTTCAATCAAAACCAATGCACCCATCTATGCTATAATAAACCTATGACTAATCAAAAAAAATTACTATTAATCGACGGTTCGTCCGTTGCCTTTCGTGCTTTTTTCGCACTCTATAATCAAATTGACCGTTTTCGTAACAATAACGGCCTTCATACCAATGCCATCTACGGCTTTCACCTTATGTTGGACAACCTACTTGAGCGTATTCAGCCGACCCATGTCTTAGTAGCTTTTGATGCGGGAAAAACAACTTTTCGTACAGAGATGTTTGCGGACTATAAGGCTGGTCGTGCCAAGACTCCAGAGGAATTCCGTGAACAGCTCCCTTATATCCGTGAGATGTTGGCTGCACGTGGCATTGCCTATTATGACTTGGCTCAGTACGAAGCAGATGACATTATCGGTACCTTAGCTAAGATGGCTGAAAATACTAGTGAGGCCTTTCAAATTACTGTTGTTTCTGGGGATAAAGACTTGATTCAGCTGACTGATGAAAATACAGTCGTTGAGATTTCGAAGAAAGGCGTAGCTGAGTTTGAGGCCTTCACTCCTGACTATCTCATGGAGAAAATGGGGATTACTCCAGCTCAATTCGTCGATCTTAAGGCCCTCATGGGTGACAAGTCCGACAATATTCCAGGGGTTACTAAGATAGGTGAAAAGACTGGTCTCAAGCTCCTCTTGGAACACGGTTCCCTTGAAGGCATCTATGACCACATTGATGAGATGAAAAAGTCCAAAATGAAGGAAAATCTCATCAACGACAAGGAACAAGCCTTCCTTTCTAAGACCTTGGCGACCATTGATACACAGTCACCTATTGAAATTGGCCTAGATGATACGGCCTTTAAGGGACCTAACCTTGAAAAATTGCTAGCCTTTTATGACGAGATGGGCTTTGTTCATTTCAAAAATGCTCTTCGCGGAGAGGCTGTCCCACAGGATTTTGATGTGGCCTATGTAGAGCCTAGCCAAGTGACAGCGGATCACTTTAGCTCTGAAGATTTCTTCTATTTTGAAATCCTCGGTGACAATTATCACACAGAACCTATCATCGGTTTTGCTTGGGGAAATGAAAAGCAGATTTATGCGTCTACAGATACTGACCTACTCAAATCAGAAGCATTCCAAGCAGCTCTTTCTAAGGCTGTTAATATCTACGATTTCAAGCGCAGTAAGGTCCTTTTGAGCCATCTAGGTATTGACTTGCCGACAGCTAATTTTGATGCCCGTTTGGCCAAGTATTTGCTCTCAACTGTTGAGGACAATGAATTGTCAACCATTGCTCGTCTCTACACAGATTTACCACTGGAAACAGATGAGGTGGTCTATGGTAAGGGAGCTAAGCGTGCCATTCCTGAAAAAGAGGTCTTGCTCAGCCACCTGGCAAAAAAAGTCAAGGTCCTTCAGGTTGCCAAACCGGTCATGCTAGAAAAGTTAGCTGAACATGGCCAATCAGAGCTTCTCTTTGACATGGAATTACCATTGGCAAATGTGTTAGCCAAGATGGAAATGGCTGGTATTAAGGTCGATGGACAAACCCTTAACGAGATGGCAGTGGAAAACCAAGCAGTCATCGACAAATTGACCCAAGACATCTACGAAATGGCGGGCGAAGAATTCAATATTAACTCGCCTAAACAGTTGGGTGTTATCCTCTTTGAAAAAATGGGTCTACCTTTGGAATACACTAAGAAAACCAAGACAGGTTATTCAACGGCAGTGGATGTCCTTGAACGTTTGGCACCAATTGCTCCAATAGTAGCTAAGATTTTAGAGTACCGCCAAATCACTAAGCTTCAGTCTACCTATGTCTTGGGGCTTCAGGATTATATCCTTGAGGATGGTAAGATCCATACCCGTTACATGCAAGATTTGACCCAGACAGGTCGACTTTCATCTGTGGATCCTAACTTGCAAAATATCCCCGTTCGCTTGGAGCAGGGTCGTCTCATCCGTAAGGCCTTTGTCCCATCGACTAAGGACGCAGTGCTACTAAGCTCGGATTACTCACAAATTGAGTTGCGCGTGCTTGCCCACATTTCGGGAGATGAGCATTTGATTGCAGCCTTTAAGGAGGGGGCGGATATCCATACCTCTACAGCCATGCGTGTCTTTGGTATTGAAAAGCCAGAGGATGTCACACCTAACGACCGTCGTAACGCTAAGGCTGTTAACTTCGGTATCGTTTATGGTATTTCTGACTTTGGTCTTTCTAACAACCTTGGTATTAGCCGTAAGAAGGCCAAGGAGTATATTGACACCTATTTTGAGCGTTATCCTGGTATTAAGGCTTATATGGATAATGTGGTTCGTGAAGCCAAGGATAAAGGATATGTATCAACCCTCTTCCACCGCCGTCGTGAGTTACCAGATATCAATTCTCGTAACTTTAATGTCCGTAACTTCGCAGAGCGAACAGCCATAAACTCTCCTATCCAAGGAAGTGCTGCTGATATCCTCAAGATTGCTATGATTAACTTAGACAAGGCTCTGGTAGAAGGTGGCTATAAAACCAAGATGCTCCTCCAAGTACACGATGAAATCGTCCTTGAGGTGCCAAGCGACGAACTTTTAGCTATGAAAGCTTTGGTTAAAGAAACCATGGAAGCTGCAGTAGAACTCGCTGTCCCACTCATCGCAGATGAAAATGAAGGCTGTACATGGTATGAGGCAAAGTAAAGCATGAAAGAAAATCTCCCATTTACCTATTTTCTCCTGCGTTATATGCTGGGGTTTCTAGCCGTTGTCCTGGGTATCGTAGCAGTATTGGTGATTATCACCTACTTTATGACCAAGTAGAAATAGACAGATAAAAGCTGGACTGAGGTCCGGCTTTTTTGGTAGAACTACTTGTAATTATAAAGGATTATTGCTTAATCTATAGATAATTTAATTAATCTTCTAATTTAATCTAGTTTAGAATTGCTAAAACATAGCATTTAGTCCAATTGTATAAACGATTAGAGATATAAAAATATAGATTGATTTATCAAAAAAATACTTAACTTATCACCTTTGGGTAGTGTAAAATAAGTTGTGTAAACACAAAAAGGAATAAATCCGTTATAGTAGAGTTGCGAAACATTACTAGAAAGAGATTTAAGTGATTTAATGTTTTTATTAGGTAATTTTTCATGAAAGAATAGTTATGAAAAAGAAATTAACAGGATTTCTACTTTTATTAAGTTTATTCTTGCTGACAGCTTGTAACGCAACAAATACGGATGGTTCAGGATCAGGAGACGGTACTGCTAAGTCTGAGCAAGTGAGTGGCGATTCGTCCGAAGCCGAGGAAGTGAGCTACGATGAGCTCTATGCTTTGGTCTTGGACCTCTATCGATCTATTGACTTAAACCGTGATACATCAGCTGTTCCAAGCAACCTCTCAACTGAGGAATCTTATTCAACTAATACGATTTTTGAATCCAATTGAGTGGATGAAAAAGTCCAATATAGCTATGTAGATATCAATAATGATGGCTCGGCTGAGGTTTTGATTGATACTCCTGACAGTGTTCATGCATTATATTATCTTAATAATGATGATGAGCTTGTATTTGCCAAAAGTGCTGGAACCTTTGCTAAGCTTGAGCACTATGAAATACTATAAAGATGGTACCTTTAATCAGCTTCAATCGGTTGATTTCAGCATATCTGAGACGACAGATGGTGCAAGTAAGGTTAGCCTGGGAGACGTTCAGACCTTGGACTTGTTTTCCGAAGACTGGTACGACTTTGATGACTCAAGTAGCGACAATATAGAAGAAAGTAGTAGCAACAGCAAGTCAAGCAAAGAGACTGGAATAGATATCGATGCTATTTAGGATGGTGATTTTAGTATTCTGGAAGGAACTTGAGAAAATGGAAGAGGAGACACTATTGTATTTAGCAAGAATAGAGTCACACAATCTGGTACAATTATTATATTGAAATTCGGAGAAGTAAAAGAGCGTATTTTGAAGGAGTATAGTTGGGCGGGGGAATCTGTAGGAAGTTCACAACTTTTTATAATTTCTTCGGGAGTTTCTATTCTAGACAATAACGAATCTGATAATAATAAAGATAGACTTTTAGGAACACAAAGTGATCTTGAGTTAGGTCAATCATCTGATTTTCATTATCGTAAAATAAGACAAAGTGGTTGGGATTTGTATTCTCAATGGCTTTGTTCCCCATAGTGACATTTATGTTATTATTTTTATGCACTTATTCTTGCAATCTATCATAAATAAAAGCGGAACCAGAAGCTGTGATAGGAGCTTAAAAAAGCAAAAGGAGAACCCATGTTTGATTTGAAAAGTTATATAATAGGGATGGTTTGTATGGGTTTGTTGACTCTTTTTGATAGGTCAATTATATCCTATCTTAAAAAATATAAGTCAAGTAAACAGAAGAAAGATATTTACTGACTCTTATGATAGCACTATTATTTTGATTGGTTATATTAAGGGTCGTAGCCGTAAGTACGATAAACTTGGCGCATAAGAAAAAGGCTAGCGCGATGCTACCCTTTTTTGCTATCTTCATAAGTTTTAATCATTTTTTTCTGTGGTGTGGCCATTGGGAACTGGTTAAAGTCCTCAGTCGTTACCCAGCATAGCTCCTTGTGGGTAGGGAGTTTGTCATCTTTAACAATACCTTCCACTATTTCGATGTTCCATTTTTGGTGGCTAAAGGTATGTTTTACGGGTGTAAAGTTATTGTCTGTCCAGACTGGTTTAAGAGCATAATTTTCCTCGAAAATAGCTTTTTGTGAAACGGTTTCGAGGGCACAATTATCCTTTTTAAAAAGACTGAGTTGTTGGCCAATAAAGTCCGTCTCTATGATAGGGAAAGTCCAGAAACCACCTAGTAGGCGCCCGTCGATATTTTTTTCTAGAAGAAATTCACCCTTCATATTTCTGATAATAAAAGCCTGAATTTGCACAGGTTTGGGCTTTTTCTTTGGCAATTTGATGGGGTATTTGTCATAGGTTCCATTGAGATAGGCTGCACAGAAAAAGCGAATAGGACTTTCGTCTGGTCTTGGATTTTTAGCCGATTCGATATCGGACCCGAGGTCCATAAGCGCCTGATTGAAGTCACCTGGACGGTCAGGATCAATCAAAATTTCCATAATAGCTTGGAAAATCTTACGATTCTTAGGGTCTCCGATGTCATAGTTAACTTCAAAGAGGCGAGCCATGACTCGCATAACATTCCCATCAACAGCAGGTTCAGGGAGATCAAAAGCGATGCTAGAAATAGCACCAGCAGTATAGGGGCCGATCCCCTTGAGTTTTGCAATATTGTCATAAGTATCTGGGAACTGACCAGCAAAGTCAGTCATGATTTGTTGTGCGGCCTTTTGCATGTTTCGGACACGTGAGTAGTAACCTAGACCCTCCCAAGCTTTGAGGAGTTTTTCTTCTGGAGCCTCAGCCAAATCCTTAACTGTTGGAAACCAGTCTAAAAAGCGCTCGTAATAGGGAATGACAGTCTGCACTTGAGTTTGTTGTAACATGATTTCACTGACCCAGATATAGTAGGGATTCTTAATTCGACGCCAAGGTAGGTCCCGTTTTTCACGATCGTACCAGTCCAGGAGGGTGCGACGAAAAGATGCAATTTTCTCAGCATCCCACATAACAATGCCATATTCTTTTAAATCTAACATATATCTATTGTAGCAAAGAAATCTTTTTTCAAAAAATCTTGCATTTCCTAGAGAAAAAGATTGATAAAAGTAAGCGTTTACATTATAATAAAAATGTAAAGAAGATAAGGATTCATCAAGGAGGTAAAAGCCATGGTGAGAATCAATATTTCAAGGTATAAAAACGGAGACCAAGATCTCTAAACAAAATAGTAGGCAAAACAAATAACTTTACCAATCATCTCTGAGGAGCGTGGTCACATGACAGTAGGGCGTTACAAGAATGGAGATTAATTAAGTCGCATAAAATAGCTACAAGGGAGTGATACCATCAGAAGTTGAAAGCTAAAATCAAATCAATTAACTTACGAAAAAAGTGAGGTAAAGCTCATGAGAAATGTTAGTAGGTATAAAAATGGTGACACACAATAGCTCTTCCTTATGAAAATATTTTTTACAAAATTCCTAAAGGATGTTCTAATGACAATTGAAAAATCTTAAAAGCTCATTCTAGTGTGTAAGAATGAGCTTTTTGATATGTTTATTTTGGCGAAAGATTCTTAGTCCTTATTGTTTAACTGAACCTTTCGAAGCAAGGCTAGTCTTTTTTGTTCCTCTACTAGAGATAAAAAAATTTGGTATTGTTTTTGAAGATGTGGCAGGAAACTCTTGGGAATTTTGCTATCAAAACTTAAGTTGTCCAGAAAAATCGGTGCACTACTATCTCTGTAAATTTGACCCTGAAAGAAGTAGTTATTAGTCACGATGTCAACAGAAATACGTGAAGATCGCCAACGGCGTTTGCGCATGTATTTAGGTTTCCAACGGATCTTAAGCTGTTGATCTTTAATATACCAGCCCATGATGTCGATTTTGACAGTCTGTCCAGTTTTATCATCAAAGTAGGTCACAGGTATACTAAGGACCTGATGGTTCCGTGGTGAGCTTAAAAAGGGATGGAAATCAGGGAGAAAATCGTAGTCTTTGCTAGACACCTCGGACAAGTTGTTTTCTTCTTTCACCTTGCCTCGACTGGTGTACTTGAAAAATTCAAAAACCTTACCTTGTCTTTCTAGTTTCTCCGACTCCAGTTGGTACCTTGTTACCTGGTCACCTATATTTTTTGTCGTCTTGAGGTAACGCATGGTTTCTGGGTCTTTAAAGTATAGAGCGACTAGATTTTTAAGATACTGACTGGGTGCCAGAGAGTGTAATTCCTTTGGAAAAGCAAAAATCTGGATGCTGTAGACAGCCGCTAGGGGTACAGCTGCGATACCTGATAGGAGCTTGTCTTTTGTAAATAGAGAGGCGGCATCAAAGTGACTGGTGTGACCAAGATCATGTGTCATATCAACAATAAAGAGGTTGTTGTCCTGTTTGAAAGTAATGATGTAGGTATCACTCTGTCCCGGGTTTTTAAGGTAAAATTCAAGAGCAGTGATAGAAATATTATAGTAGTGGTTAAAGATCGGAAGCTCTAGTTCCTCTCCCAGTTTATTTTTACGGTAAAGCATTCTATTATTTTAGCATGAAGTTTGACCTGAGAAAAGATAACAGATAGGGCTTAGTATTTTCTGAGTGATTTTTAAGTCTCACAAAAATAGAGCAGACACATTGACTTTTTCCTTGCATTATCACCTATTATTTGGTAAAATTATCTATTGTGAGTGCACCTCACTTACTCGTGGCGAAAGACCATGAGTCATTAGACCAAAAGAGGAGGAAAATATCAATGGCTAAATACGAAATTCTTTATATCATTCGTCCAAACATTGAAGAAGAAGCTAAAAACGCTTTGGTAGCACGTTTCGATTCTATCTTGACTGACAACGGTGCAACTGTTGTTGAATCAAAAGATTGGGAAAAACGTCGTCTTGCATACGAAATCCAAGATTTCCGTGAAGGAATTTACCACGTCGTAAACGTTGAAGCAAACGACGCTACAGCTCTTAATGAGTTCGACCGTCTTTCAAAAATCAACGGCGATATTCTTCGTCACATGATCGTTAAACTTGACGCGTAAGAAGGTAAATTATGATTAATAATGTCGTACTCGTTGGTCGCATGACCCGTGATGCGGAACTTCGTTACACACCAAGTAATGTTGCTGTTGCAACATTCAGCCTTGCGGTTAATCGTAACTTTAAAGGTGCTAATGGTGAACGTGAAACTGACTTTATTAACTGTGTTATCTGGCGCCAGCAGGCTGAAAATTTGGCTAACTGGGCTAAGAAAGGTGCATTGGTTGGAATTACAGGTCGTATTCAGACCCGTAACTATGAAAATCAACAAGGTCAACGTGTTTACGTAACTGAAGTTGTCGCTGATAATTTCCAAATGTTGGAAAGCCGTGCGGCACGTGAAGGTCATAGTGGTGGTTCATACAACGTTGGAGGATTTGATAATTCAAATTCATTCGGTGGTGGAGCTTCCACTGGTGGTTCGTTTGGTGAATCACAACCTGCACAATCTACACCAAACTTCGGTCGTGATGAAAGTCCATTTGGTAATTCAAATCCAATGGATATTTCAGATGACGATCTTCCATTCTAAGAATGGGCAAAACGAATTAAATATATAAAGGAGAAATAAACATGGCTCAACAACGTCGTGGCGGATTCAAACGCCGTAAAAAATTTGATTACATCGCAGCTAACAAAATCGAATATGTTGATTACAAAGATACTGAGCTTCTTAGCCGTTTCGTTTCAGAACGTGGTAAAATTCTTCCACGTCGTGTAACAGGAACTTCAGCTAAAAACCAACGTAAAGTAACAACAGCTATTAAACGCGCTCGCGTTATGGCACTTATGCCTTACGTAAACGAAGATTAAAAATAATGCCCTCATCTGAGGGTGTTTTTTTCTGTCTTAATTTTTTAGATTTTTGTCATTTCTAGGGCTAAGAGTGGAGAGATTTAATCTTGTGCTTTAGGGTAAAAGAAAAATCAACTGGTCTTCTCATTTATCTTGAGGAGCTAGTTGGTTGTTCTGTGGTATAAAGAATGTATTTTCTAAGAAATCATCAAATTTCTGATCATTAACGAGGATATCAACATTGTCTTTGAAAACCTTGAAACGATTGCCTAACCAGTGTGCTTTGATATCGGCCCAATTGTTGAAACGACTCCAGCGGTAAGGAAGTGTTGGATCTTGTTTTTCAAAAACATAGATACTACCATCTTTTTCGTAAGCTATAGCTGTATGGAAGTTACTAACATCACCAGGGCTATTTTGAAAGACGGAGAGGAGTTTTACATTTTCTAGAAACTTGAGTCCAGCTTCTTTCCAAGCTTTCAGGAGGTCATCTGTAGACTGGTAGTTGATATTATCCCCAAAGAGGAGGCTGTAGAGGGCTTGATCCTTGGCGTTTAGCTCTTTGTGATGGGACTTGAGATCAAGAAATTCATTTTGAAGGGGGAGGTCCAATTTAGTAAGGTCCTCTGAACTTGTAATGAGGTCGTGAAGGATGAGGAAGGACGTCCGTCGGCAGTTCAAATCATCGGTGAAGTGAGATTTATTATCTTCGAAAGTTTTTTCGTTAAGGAAGGTGACAAATTGATTTTGATCCTTACCGATTTTGCTTGTGGTCCATTTTTTGACAACAGGTTGAAGATTTGTGTTTTCCTGATTGTAGCGGTTGATATAAGGAACTAGATTATCCCAGTCTTTTGTTGGAATACCCTTGTTTTTTAAATCTTTAGCTAGCTGCTTTACCTGAGTTGGAATTGTCACATTGTTGAAATTATAGTAAGCCTGATAGCTTTTTTGACTAGTCTTGTGGCCGCAAGCCATCAGTAATAGGCAGCAAGAGATGATAAGTAAAGGAAATTTGATACGCATCTATTGGAGTTCTTTCTTTTCTCTATTAGCTTTAATATTTTAGTATAGAACAGCCAGCTGTGTCAAGATTTCTGACGCAAAAAAGCACCCTTATGGGTGCTTGAGGTATCGGTTGATTAAGATACTGGTGCGTAAGTGCTTTGAACGTTGTAATGATGTTTGAAGAAATATTTGGCAACACCAGCGATAACACCAATAATAAGGGTTACAATTGGAGAAAGCCCAGGATTTAGGTAAGTTGGAAGAAGGGCTGTAAGACTAAAGAGGGCAAACCATGCAATGAAAGAAAGTGTAATGATGGTCATGCTAAACCACCATTTAGGACGTTCTTCTTTTGGTTTGTTATTATGACGATAGATATAGTGGTAAGGGGTATACATAGCAAGGCCACCAATAAATGAGACTGAAAGAAGGGTTGTGAGGCCGTAGCTTGTTTGTGTTCCCGAGAAACCAAAGATTGCGTTCATAATAGCAACAATGGATAGAAGGAATAATGAGGTATCAAGCCACATCTTCCAAGGAGTTTTGTCTGTTTCTGGAATTTCTTTGCTAGGTTTTCCAGAAACAGCTTGTTGGTGCTTTTCAGGAGAGAAGCTAGCTGCCCAAACAGTTGGAGCACCAAGGAATCCACGGCCTGTGATTCCTTTTTTCTGATTTTTGATAAGTTCAGGAATAACATCGCTAAGGATATCTTTGATTTCTTGGTCTGACTTACCATCTTTGATAAGTTGGTTAGTTGCTATGTGAATAAATTCTTGGTTTTTCTTGGTGAGTTTTTGGATGTCCATGAGATGACCTTTCGATAATTAATATTATTTTTAGTGTTGAAGTTTAGAGAAAAGAAGAGGGGGCTCTATGTTAGAACCATTTTTTTCTGATAAAGTAGATAACAACGCAAGATGACCCGAAAGCCGCAATGAATAAAATGATCCAAAAGGCGTTATCTAAATCGTTTAGTGGCATAGAATTGTTTTTAAAGTTCATACCGTAAGCGGAGAAGATAACGGTTGGGATGTCCAGAGCCATAGTCATGAGAGCGAGTGTTTTCATGATAGTGTTCTGGTTGTTATTGATGATAGAGGCTGAGGTTTCGGTCATGGCGTTCAAGACATTTTCATAGATGCCTGCCATCTCAATGGCCTGTTGGGTTTCGACTAAGGTATCTTCCAAGAGATCCTCGTCCTCGATATATTTCTTCAGGCTAGAGGCGTTACCTGTTAGTTTTTTGACAATTCGCTCATTCATCTTAAGTGAGGCTTTTAGATAGACAATGGATTTTTCCAATTCCATCATGTCAATCAAGTGTTCATTCTTTGTCGAATTTTCCAACTGAGCTTCCAATTTATCGTTTTGACGGTCGATAGAACGTAGGGCGGTTAGGTAAAGTTGAGCATTGCGATAGAGAATTTGGAAGACAAAGCGTGTCTTCATGAAGGTATAGAAGTTACGTACACGGTGATTGAGGAAGTCGTCCATAAGGCTGATGTTCTCGAGGCAGGTAGTTACGACTACCTCATCGGTAACGATGATACCCAATGGAATGGTAACGTAATAACTTTTGTTATTACGCTCTTCTTGGGTTGGGATGTCGACCAGGATTAGGGTGTAGTCATCTTCGACATCGATACGTGATGTTTCTTCCACGTCCAGAGGGGCGCGGAGATCTTGGATATCAATGTTAAAACGTTCTGCAACCTTTAAGGCTTCTTCCTGGGAAGGGTTTACCAAATGAATCCAAGCACCAGGCTCGAATGTTTCAATTTCTTTGAATTCTTTTCCGGTGGATAAGAACATTTGTTTCAATGGGAACCCCTCCTTTGTCATTCGTTAAGTTAAGTGTTGGCGTTATTATCTGAAAATGTCTTGTCCGTTTTTGGACCAGAAAAAGTCAGATAAATAAGCAGCTCTTAGCTTTTTAGTGATATCAATTGAGGCCTAGAGACTATTCTCTTTGCCTTTTTTTGCACACTCAACCATTATACTATATTTGAAACATTTTTGGGTTGGATAAATTGAAATTTTGTTATAATTATGAGAGAAACTAGGGATGGTATTCCCATCCGTCTGTAGAAAGGAGTGGCAGTGGCTTTAGGGCTAGGCCTCTTAAAAATATGCAAGATAAGTTAGTGATTCGCGGAGCAAGAGCTCACAATTTAAAAAATATTGATGTAGAGATTCCTCGTGACAAGCTCGTCGTCGTGACGGGGTTGTCGGGGTCTGGTAAGTCTTCTTTGGCTTTTGATACAATTTATGCAGAGGGTCAGCGCCGTTATGTTGAAAGTCTCTCAGCTTATGCCCGCCAATTCTTGGGAAATATGGAGAAACCTGATGTGGACTCGATTGATGGCTTGAGTCCTGCCATCTCCATTGATCAGAAAACAACGAGTAAGAACCCTCGTTCGACTGTGGGAACTGTAACGGAGATTAATGACTATCTTCGTCTCCTTTATGCGCGTGTGGGTGTGCCTTATTGTATCAATGGGCATGGAGCCATTAAGTCGTCATCAGTGGAACAGATTGTAGATGAGGTTTTAGCCCTTCCTGAACGGACACGTATGCAGATTTTAGCGCCGATTGTCCGTCGTCGAAAGGGGCAACACAAGGCGATTTTTGAGCGCGTGCAGAAGGACGGTTATGTTCGTGTTCGTGTGGATGGTGAGATATACGATGTGACGGAAGTCCCTGAGCTATCCAAGTCGAAGATGCATAATATTGAGGTGGTTGTGGACCGTTTGGTTAATAAGGAAGGTATCCGTAGTCGTCTCTTTGACTCAGTCGAGGCAGCGCTACGTTTAGCGGATGGCTACTTGATTGTGGATACTATGGATGATAATGAATTGCTCTACTCGGAGCATTATTCTTGTCCAGTTTGTGGTTTTACAGTGCCTGAGTTGGAGCCGCGTCTCTTTTCCTTCAATGCGCCATTTGGTTCTTGTCCGACCTGTGACGGTTTAGGAAATAAACTAGAAGTTGATATTGATTTGGTCATTCCTGACCCTAGTAAGACCTTGCGTGAAGGTGCACTAGCGCCTTGGAATCCTATCTCATCCAACTACTATCCTGCCATGCTTGAGCAGGCCATGGAACAGTTTGGCGTGGATATGGATACGCCATTTGAAAATCTTAAAAAAGAAGAACAAGATTTGATTCTCTACGGATCTGGTGACCGCGAGTTCCATTTCCATTATGTTAATGATTTTGGTAGGGTGCGTGATATTGACATTCCTTTTGAAGGGGTTGTGACTAATATCAATCGACGCTATCATGAGACTAACAGTGATTTCACCCGCAATGTCATGCGTGGTTATATGAATGAACTGTCATGTCCAACTTGTCATGGCTATCGTCTTAACGAAGCAGCACTCTCGGTTCGTGTTGGTGGTGAGGATGGCTTAAATATTGGTCAAATTTCTGAGCTGTCTATTTCTGATCATCTTCAAGAAATAGATCGCCTTGAATTAGGTGAGAATGAAGAAATGATTGCCCGTCCAATTATCAAGGAAATCAAGGATCGTCTGACTTTCTTAAACAATGTCGGCCTTAATTACTTGACTCTCTCTCGTATGGCCGGAACACTTTCAGGTGGTGAGAGTCAGCGTATCCGTTTGGCGACACAGATTGGCTCCAACCTTTCTGGAGTCCTTTATGTTTTGGATGAGCCCTCTATAGGTCTTCATCAGCGTGATAATGATCGCTTGATTTCAAGTCTTAAAAAGATGCGTGATTTGGGCAATACCTTAATTGTGGTGGAGCATGATGAAGATACCATGCGTGAAGCTGACTGGCTTATCGATGTAGGACCTGGCGCCGGTGCCTTTGGTGGACAAATCATAGCTTCAGGAACCCCAGAAGCAGTTGCTAGAAATAAGAAATCAATTACTGGTCAGTACCTGTCAGGTGCTAAATCAATTCCTGTACCGACGGAACGCCGTGTAGGAAACGGCTGTTTTATCGAGGTTAAAGGAGCCAGTGAAAATAATCTTAAAAATGTGTCTGTCAAGTTCCCACTTGGAAAATTAATCGCAGTGACAGGCGTTTCTGGTTCTGGAAAGTCAACTTTGGTTAACAGTATTCTCAAGAAAAAGATTGCCCAAGAGCTTAATCGAAACAGTGAGAAACCTGGGAAACATAAATCGGTGACTGGAATCGAGAATATCGAGCGTTTGATTGATATTGATCAAAGTCCAATCGGGCGTACTCCACGTTCCAACCCTGCAACCTACACAGGCGTCTTCGACGATATTCGCGATCTTTTTGCTCAAACCAATGAGGCCAAGATTCGCGGTTATAAGAAGGGACGTTTCTCTTTCAATGTCAAAGGTGGCCGTTGTGAAGCCTGCTCTGGTGATGGGATTATCAAGATTGAGATGCACTTCTTGCCTGATGTTTATGTACCTTGTGAGGTTTGCCATGGCACACGCTATAATTCTGAGACCTTAGAAGTTCGTTATAAAGGGAAGAATATTGCTGAAATTCTGGATATGACAGTTGATGACGCGGTTGATTTCTTTGCGGCTATCCCTAAGATTGCTCGTAAGGTGCAGACAATCAAGGATGTGGGGCTCGGGTATGTGACTTTGGGGCAATCAGCAACAACCCTATCAGGTGGTGAGGCACAGCGTATGAAACTGGCTAGTGAACTTCACAAACGCTCTACTGGGAAGTCTTTCTACATTCTCGATGAGCCTACGACTGGTCTCCATACAGATGATATTGCTCGTCTCTTGAAGGTGCTTCAGCGTTTTGTGGACGATGGTAACACGGTTCTCGTGATTGAGCACAATCTGGATGTTATTAAGACAGCAGACCATATCATTGATTTGGGTCCTGAAGGTGGTGTTGGTGGAGGTACTATCGTAGCTACAGGGACTCCAGAAGAGGTAGTAGCCGTTCCCAAAAGCTATACAGGACAATATTTGAAAGAAAAATTGAAATAAAGTGAAAAGGGCTCTCTGAGTCTTTTTTTGCTTTAGTCTGGTTTAAGTTGAGTTTGCTATTCTACGGTTAAGAAAAAACAAAAGAGTCACACTATGGTTAAAAAGCGTTTTTTCATAGGATTTAACGGTATTTTTCTAGTCCTATTTCTAGATATTTGTCTTTTGATTAGTATTCGTACAGTTGATCATCATGGTCGTTTTGAATCAATAACGGATAAATGGCAAACCTTACTTTACGTTTCTGGAGTTTATGTTAGTCTTCTCCTTTTTGAAATGATTTTGTTTCTTATTATGAGACATCGTAAAATAAGCAGATTGTTGGACAAGTCATATAAGGACTTGTTTTTTCGTAGCTATTTATGGTGACATCTATGTCACTATTTTTTTGATAAGGGAGATTCTATAATAAAGTCAAGCTCTATAAAATTAGCTGCTAAAAATAAGAGAGTAGCTGTATTTTTTTGGCTTCAAATCTCATCTAAAAGATTACTCAAGAACAGCTATTTTTAGAGTTATCAGGGATTAGAATGACACCTTTGAAAGGACCAGATATGGAGAAGAAAAATATGGATGTAATGACAATGAATAAATTTGATGGTTTGTCTATTGATAAGCTTTCTGAAATTGTTGGAGGAAATGTACCATATGATATTGGCTATGGAGTAGAGCCGGTAAGTTATATTGCGGTTGAGATTCTAAAACTAAGAAAAATAAGATAGCATATTGGAAAATATTTATGTTTATGAGAATTAATGAAGAAGAATTGTTATAAGTTTTCATCGTCCAAGTGAATAGTTCACTTGGATGTTAAAGATTTATATTTAAAATATAATTAAGCAAAGAAAGGAAATACATTACAGTACTAGAGGTAGAGGGGTAAACTACAATTTTGGAAAGCAACCTGTCTTGGATAATATCTCTCTAACCTTGAAAAAGGGGAATATTGCTGGTCTGATTGGCAATAATGGTGCAGGAAAGACGACCTTAATGAAATTAATTTCGGGTATCTTAGAGAGACCTAATGGAACTATTGACTTAAATACTAAAACTGTGGGTACCTTGATTGAAGCTCCAGCTCTATATCCCAACATGACGGTTGAAGCTAACCTTAAGTTTTATTGCAGACTTTATCATAAAGATTATTCATCGATTGATTGCTATAAAGAAGATTTAGAGGTAGCAACCTATCTCAAACGCAAGGCTTCCAAGTTGTCCTTGGGTATGAAGCAACGTGTAGGTCTGTTTATTGCTTTAATTACATCAGATGAATTTATTCTTCTTGATGAGACTACCTAGCTTGGATCCTAATGGTATCAATAGTCTTTTAATCTTGATTGAAAGGATAGCTAAAAATCATGGTCTAACTTTTATTATTTCCAGTCACATCTTATCAAATCTTGAACAGGTTTGTACAAAAAACTATTTGTTGAAGAATCACAAATTGATTTGTTTGGATGATGATGCGAATGCCAAATATAAAATTTACACTGAGGATTTAAGCATGAAGTCTTTGATGACCCTACTAAAACTAAATGATCTTGCTTTTGAACGTCAAAAGAATGATATTCTGGTTAAAGGAATAGAAAAGATCAAACAGGTTTTGGGACAAGGTGGAATTCTTTTCACATATGAAAAAGTGGGATTTAGTAGGTACTTTTTTATGGCGACTAGATTGAAAACGGTATTTTTAAAGCAAGAATGTGTGACAAAGAGTGCCTTTATTTGTCTTGTATTGCTAGGGCTGATTGGTGCGATTGTTATCTTATGTGATGGTTACAAGGGATCTTATCTTGGACTATCTGCGATTTTAGCTAGCTATTCTATCATGGTGTGGTGGATATTGTCTTTGCTTACTTAGCTTTATCCAGTTTGGAAAGAGAATTTCAGAATTGAACGATTAATATGATTCGGGTGAGTGACTTATCTGGTCGGGAAGTGATTCTCCGAAAGCTTCTGAGCTTCCTTATTTTATCTATATTTGCAGCTACTATCTTGGTTTTAGAGTTGATTTTTTACAAGTACTATGTGCAGCATGTCGATTTTCCTTTGTGGGTTTATGTCAGACAAATCTATGTTTATTTTCTAGCTTATGGGACTTTTATTTATATGGTTTCAACTTTGATTATCTTACTTTTAAAGAATACCTTAACAGCTTTTGTAACAGTCTATTTTGGGGTAACAGGAATGACCTTCTTTACACTCTATTTGGCTAGTTTAGGAGATACTATGACTAATCTAATGACTTACGTTCCGTTGAGTTTTATGCGAGCGGTCTTTACTAGTGGTCAACAGTTCTTTAGTCTTCGTGATGCCTTTGTTTTGTTTGCTTGAACCCTATTTTTGCTCCTTTTGACGCCAGCCATTTACGAAAAGCGGTCCTATGTATAGTACTTATAAAGTCAGAGTTTCATCTGGCTTTTTATTAATGCCATCAAAAAAAACACGCCAAAGCATCAACTTCGTTCTTTAAAATCTGAAAATTTGATATAATTAACCTAAAATACAAAGGGGTCATTCAAATGCAACGTAGACTTGAGCGATTTGATGCTAAACTTGTCCAATCAGGCCTAGATGCCTTGTTGGTGACAGGACAAAATAATATTTACTATTTGACGGATTTCTGGGGGACAAATGCGACTGTTTTCATTACGAAAAATCGTCGTCTCTTTTTAACTGATTCACGTTATACGCTTATTGCCAAACAATCTGTACACGGCTTTGATATTATCGAAAGTAAGGATCCACTAAAAGATATCGTTAAATTTGTCGAGGTAGATAAACTTGAGACAATAGGCTTTGACAATCAGGTGTCATTCGCTTATTATCAAGCTCTTCAAGCGATTTTTGAAGGCTATACCTTGTCACCGCAAACCAACTTCATGGAAGAGTTGCGTATGATTAAGGATGAGAAAGAATTGGCAACTATCCGTAAGGCTTGTTCTATCTCAGATCGTGCCTTTACAGATGTTCTTGATTTTATCAAACCAGGTCAAACAACAGAACTACAAGTGGCTAACTTCCTAGATTTCCGTATGCGTGAATATGGAGCTTCAGGTATTTCCTTTGAGTCTATCATTGCTTCAGGTTACCGTTCAGCTATGCCTCACGGTGTTGCTTCAGACAAGGTCATCCAGTCAGGAGAAACTTTGACTATGGACTTTGGTTGTTACTACAATCATTATGTTAGTGATATGACTCGTACTATCCATATTGGTGAAACGACTGACGAGGAGCGTGAAATTTATGATATCGTCTTACGTTCAAATCGATCTTTGATTGATGCAACTAAAGCTGGCATGACGCGTCGTGATTATGATAAGGTTGCGCGTGATGTTATTGTTGAAGCGGGTTATGGTGATTACTTTACACATGGTATCGGACATGGTATCGGTCTTGACATTCACGAGATTCCTTACTTCGGTAATTCTGATGAGACTATCGAAGCTGGTATGGTCTTGACGGATGAACCAGGTATTTATTTGGCTGACAAATACGGTGTTCGTATTGAAGATGATATCATTATTACTGAGAATGGTTGCGAAGTGATTACGCTTGCACCTAAGGAATTGATTGTGCTCTAAGATTTGGAGGAATACTTTATGACAAACCGTCTATCTTGGCAAGACTATTTTATGGCTAATGCAGAGCTGATTTCTAAGCGTTCTACCTGTGATCGTGCTTTTGTTGGTGCTGTTTTGGTCAAGGACAAGCGTATTATTGCTACAGGTTATAACGGTGGAGTCTCTGAGGCAGATAACTGTAATGAGGTAGGTCACTACATGGAAGATGGTCATTGTATTCGTACGGTCCATGCGGAGATGAACGCTCTTATCCAGTGTGCCAAAGAGGGGATTTCTACTAAAAATACAGAAATCTATGTGACGCATTTCCCCTGTATTAACTGCACTAAAGCTCTCCTTCAGGCTGGCGTTGTTAAGATTACTTATAAGGCTAATTATCGCCCCCACGCCTTTGCGATTGAGTTGATGGAACAAAAGGGAGTCTCTTATGTGCAACATGATGTTCCAGAGGTACACTTGGGGATGGATGACTAGATTCTCCTTGGAAAATCCTAGGGTTTAGGTTTGATTCTATAAAATATTTGAGCCATGCTGTCATTTATGGTAAAATAAACTGATAATAATTTTTACAAAGAGGTATTTAATAATGATTGAAGCAAGTAAACTCCGTGCGGGTATGACTTTCGTAACAAATGATGGCAAATTGCTCAAAGTTCTTGAAGCTAGTCACCACAAACCTGGTAAAGGTAACACAATCATGCGTATGAAATTGCGTGATGTTCGCTCAGGTTCAACTTTTGACACCAGCTACCGTCCAGAAGAGAAATTTGAACAAGCGATCATCGAAACAGTACCAGCACAATACTTGTACCAAATGGATGATACTGCATACTTCATGAACACTGAAACATATGATCAATATGAAATTCCAGTAGTCAACGTTCAAGAAGAATTGAAATTTATCCTTGAAAACTCAGACGTAAAAATCCAATTCTACGGAACAGAAGTTATCGGTGTGCAAGTACCAACAACTGTTGAATTGACAGTTACTGAAACACAACCATCAATCAAAGGTGCAACAGTTACAGGTTCAGGTAAACCTGCAACACTTGAAACTGGTCTTGTGGTTAACGTTCCAGACTTTATCGAAGCTGGTCAAAAATTGGTTATCAACACAGTTGAAGGTACTTACGTATCACGTGCCTAAGCCTAACTAAGTCTTTCGAACCACTGGTTTGAAAGATTTATTTTCCAAACTAACGGAAAGGAAATATGCGATGACTACAGAAAATATCGGTGAAATCGTAATTGCCCCTCGTGTTCTTGAGGTGATTACTGGTATCGCTGCAACTAAAGTGGACGGTGTTTACGCCCTTCAAAACAAAAACGTTACGGATGGTCTCAGCAAAACAAGCTTGGGACGTGGTGTTTATCTTCAAACTGAGGAAGATGGTACAGTAAACGTTGATATCTACGTTTCCCTTCAGTATGGCGTTAATGTGCCTGCGGTTTCAATTGAAATTCAAAAAGCTATTAAAACAGCTGTCTACGATATGGCCGAAGTGTTAATTTCAGAAGTAAACGTTCACGTTGAATCTATTGTCACTGAAAAGTCACAAAAACCAGACTTGGCTGAATTGTTTAACGAGGATTTTTTGAATGACTAATATCTTTAAAGATTCACGTCGTGACCTTCGTGAGCGTGCTTTTCAAACGCTGTTTGCCCTGGAGTTTGGTGGCGAAGCTTTAGATCAAGCCTATTTTGCTTACACTTACGACAAGCCAATTGATGAAGAAACAGAAGTTGATCTACCATCTTTTTTACTTAGTCTAGTAACAGGTGTTCGTGAAGAGTTGCCTCAACTGGATAGTCAAATTGAAGAAAAATTGAAAGAAGGTTGGAGTCTCTCACGTTTGATTATGACAGACCGTACCCTCCTTCGTTTGGGGCTTTATGAAATCACGTCTTTTGAAGAGACACCAGGACGTGTGGCTATCAATGAAATTATTGAAATTGCTAAAAAATATTCTGATAAAACATCTGCTAAGTTCATTAATGGTGTTCTTAGTCAGTTCGTGACAGATGAAGCATAAGAAAAAGAAGTTGATTGCTGTTTCAACTTCTTTTTTTGATAACTAAGCTCAAGAAAAAGTCGCAAGTACAGATTTCTTGCGACTTTTATTTATATACTGGAACCAGAAATCAAATTTATTGGTAGCACATAATCACGACTGACTATTTCGCCTTTGATTTTCTTCAATAGAATTTCGACACAAAGTTTAGCAATTTCATCCAAAGGCTGTTGGATGGTTGTTAGCTCTGGATAGAAGTGTCGGATAAAGGCAGTACCGTCGTAACCGATGATTTTTAAGTCATTTGGGATGGAAAGTTCTAGTTGTCTAGCTACTTTTATAACTAAGATAGCTGTTAAATCATCTGAGACAAAGATACCATCCGGCTTTTCACGACAAATAATAGATTTGATTTCTAATTCTCGTCGCATGATAGATAAATCGTTTGGGACAGGACAGACAATACCCTGTTTATTCAATTCGTAATTAAATCCAAGTTGACGGAGTCCAGTTGGGGAATCTGAATTATCATTACCTGTAATCATGACAATACGCTGACAACCGGCCTTGACCAAGGTTTTTGCGGCTAATTTTCCTCCTTCAAAGTTATCAGATGAGATAATAGGAATCTTTGGGGCCAGATTACGGTCGAAGGCAATGATAGGAGCTTCAACCTTTTCATAATCTTCTATACCAAGATTGTGAGAAGACGAGATGATACCATCACATTGGTTGGCGGAAAGCATTTCCAAATAGTCCTTTTCCTTGTTGGGATCATGCTCACTGTTACAAATGATGGTTTTATAACCCTGCTTAAAGAGCTCGTCCTCAAGTCGTTCGATAAGCTCAGCGTAAAAAATGTTGGAAATATTTGGAAAAATCAAGCCAACGAGCTTGGCTGATTTTCCTTTGAGACCTCGAGCCAAATTATTAGGCTTGTAATTCAGCTCCTGCATGGCAGCGTGTACTTTGTCAATGGTTTTTTGTGAGAGGTAGCCCTTTTTGTTTATGACGCGGGAAACTGTGGTTGGGCTCACACCAGCCAGTTCGGCAACGTCAGTAAGCTTTGCGACCATAAATCACCCTAGTATTTTAAGTCGAAGTAGTGACCAGAAACGTTCCCTGATGCTACTTTGATACCAGTTTGTTCAGCACTTGGGAAGACACGGCTAGTGAAGACTTTCTCACCTTTATTGAAGAAAATTTCAACAATTGAGTTATCCACAAAGATGTTTGCTGTTGCAGCTTGTCCGGCATCAAGAGTGCATTCACGACTTGTGCCAAAGTCTGTAGCGTACTGTTCGCCAGCTTTAGAACGGTCAAGGATAACTTTTCCTTTTGCAGTATCAACGGTAAGTGATAAGCCATTTCCTTCTTGGTCTGCGAAGAGGACAAGTTCTGTTTGAGTGTTAGCTTGGAAGTTAAGTTCAAGCTCGTAAGTGTTAGTTGTTGCCGTTTTTTCAGAGAAATCTTCTTGTCTAGTACGTAAGCTTGTAATAGCTTCTACTGGGTATTGGTAGAGTTTTCCATCTTTGATAGATAATTCTTTAACCAAGCTCATAGCACCTTGGTAGTCGTATTTGTCAGTTGGATAGTCCACGTCTGGGAGACCAATCCAGCTAACAATAAGCGCACGACCATCAGGAGTGTTAAATCCTTGAGTAGCATAAGCTTCGAACCCGTAGTCCAAGTTGATGATTGGTGTACCACCAACAAGGGCAGCTTTCTCAGGGTCGAAATCTTGGAAAATCTTATAAGTATTAGGATAAATATTGTTATAGTCGAGTTCAGCTTTATCAAGACCTTGTGGGCAATAAAGAAGAACAGGTTTGCCATCTACAAAGACAATATTTGGACACTCAATCATGTATTCTGAGCCAGTGCCACCAAAGTCGAGATCTCCAACCTCAACCCAGTTTTCGACATCATTATCAACTGCTTTGTAAAATTTGATGAAACCTTGTTTATCATGGTTTTGAGCACCTATGATAGCATAAAATTGTCCCTTGTAATCGAAGATTTGAGGGTCACGGAAGTGCTCAGTAACGTCAGTAGGTTTTTTGATAAGAACCTTGTCGATTTTTTTGATTTTGTAGTTTTTATCCATCCAGGCACCGATTTGACGTGGATCGCGAATCCAGTTTTCATCACGGACATTACCTGTATAGAAGATAAAAAGTTTATCACCGATTTGATAAGCAGAACCTGAGTAGGCACCGTGGCTGTCATTTTCATGATCTGGCAAGAGTTTGACACCAGTTTCTGTAAAGTGAACCAAATCTTCAGATTCAGTATGAACCCATTGTTTCAAACCATGAGCGGCTCCAAATGGCCAACTTTGATAGAAAAGTTGGAACTTACCATTAAAGTAAGAAAAACCGTTTGGGTCATTTAGAAGTCCTGTTTCTGGTTCAATATGGTAGCTTGCACGCCAAGGTGATTTGCCAACATTCTCTTTAATCTTTGTTTTTTCTCCGTCTGTCCAATCTGTGTATGGACGGTAACGAACTTCTGTTGGTAGATTCATATTTAATAATCTCCTAATTTATTTATTAGTAATATAGTAAACGTTTTACCTAGAAAAATCAACGATTTATAATAAGAAAACAAAAAAATGCTAAACGTTTGACATATGACAGAAAGATGTTAAAATTAATATCGTAAAGAAAAGTGAAACGTTTTCAAAAACAAATTTTGTTAAAGATGTTAAAATTGATATCGTAAAGAAAAGCGAAACGTTTTCAAAAACAAATTTTATTAAGGAGAATTTTGCAAATGGATTACAAACAAATTGCAAAAGAAGTCATCGAAGCCCTCGGTGGACGTGAAAATGTTAACAGTGTTGCTCACTGTGCGACACGTCTACGTGTTATGGTTAAAGATGAAAACAAAATCAATAAAGAAAAAGCTGAGAATATTGAAAAAGTTCAAGGTGCTTTCTTTAACTCAGGTCAATACCAAATGATCTTTGGTACAGGTACTGTTAACAAGATTTACGACGAAATCGTTGCTCAAGGTCTTCCAACAGCATCTAAAGACGAACAAAAAGCAGAAGCTGCTAAACAAGGGAACTGGTTCCAACGTGCCATCCGTTCATTCGGTGACGTTTTCGTTCCATTGCTTCCAGCTATCGTAGCGACTGGTCTTTTCATGGGTATCCGTGGAGCCATCAATAATGATACAGTTCTTGCTCTTTTTGGTACAACATCTAAAGCCTTCGCTGCTACTGATTTCTACACTTATACAGTTGTATTGACAGATACAGCCTTTGCCTTCTTCCCAGCCTTGATCTGTTGGTCAGCCTTTAACATTTTCGGTGGTTCACCACTTCTTGGTTTGGTTCTTGGTTTGATGATGGTTAACAATGCTCTTCCAAATGCTTGGGATGTTGCATCAGGTGCTGCAAAACCAATTTACTTCTTTGACTTTATTCCAGTAGTTGGTTACCAAAACTCAGTCCTTCCAGCCTTCTTCGTAGGTTTGATTGGTGCTAAGTTTGAACAATGGGTTCGTAAATGGGTTCCAGATGTTCTTGACCTTCTCTTGCGTCCACTTGTTGTCTTTGCTGTGATGTCAGCTTTGGCCCTCTTTATCATTGGTCCTGTCTTCCACACAGTTGAGAGCTACGTACTTGCTGGTACAGAGTGGATTCTTGCCTTGCCATTTGGTCTTGCAGGTCTTGTTCTAGGTGGTATTCACCAAATTATCGTCGTTACAGGGGTTCACCACGTTTTCAACTTGCTTGAAGCTAACCTTATTTCTAATACAGGTAAAGACCCACTTAACGCTATCATCACAGCTGCGATGACTGCTCAAGCTGGTGCAACACTTGCTGTTGGTGTTAAAACTAAAGACTCTAAGTTGAAAGCTCTCGCTTTCCCTGCAAGTCTTTCAGCAGTACTTGGTATCACTGAACCAGCTATCTTCGGGGTTAACCTTCGTTTCGGTAAACCATTTATCATGGGTCTTATCGCTGGTGCTGCTGGTGGTTGGTTGGCATCAATCCTTAACCTTGCTGGTACAGGATTTGGTGTAACAATCGTTCCTGGTACTCTTCTCTACCTAAATGGTCAAGTACTTAAGTATGTAATCATGGTACTTGTAACACTTGCTCTTGGTTTCGCTCTTACTTGGATCTTTGGATATAAAGAGGAAGAGGTTGAAGCTCAAACAGAAGTTGTTGCTGAAGATATCGCCTCAGCAGGTTCTGCTCCAGTTGCATTGCAAGCTGAAACAATTGCTGCACCACTTAAAGGTGAAGTTGTAGCTTTGGAAAATGTAAATGACCCAGTCTTCTCTTCAGGAGCTATGGGTAAAGGTGCCGCTATCAAACCTTCAGGTAACCGAGTTGTTGCACCATTTGATGGTGAAGTGCAAATTGCCTTCCCAACAGGTCACGCTTACGGTCTTAAATCTGATAAAGGTGCTGAAGTGCTTATCCACATCGGTATCGATACTGTCTCACTTGACGGTAAAGGATTTGATGCTAAGGTTCAAGCAAATCAACGTGTTAAAAAAGGTGATGTCTTGGCTACCTTCGATAGCTCAGTTATCACTGAAGCAGGTCTTGACGATACAACTATGGTTATCGTTACAAACACTGCAGACTACGAAGATGTTTCATTAGTAGCAACTGGTTCAGTTGCCGAGGGTGATGACTTCATCGCAGTTAAATAATAAGCTAGAAAAGTCGAAGCTGTTTCGGCTTTTTTAGTTGAATGTTTTATAAAGAAGAGTGATATGAAGCCAAGTTGGTAGCAGCTTAAATATGCTTTTATTTAGATTGTCTTTTATCTTACTTTTTCTTTATAATAGTGACAAGATAGTTATTTATTAATCATAAAAGGAGATAGCTTTACATATGGCTAAACTACACGGAAGCTTGGAAGCTGGTGGTACAAAGTTTGTTTGTGCTGTTGGTGATGAGAAATTCCAAGTCATTGAAAAAACTCAATTCCCAACAACTACACCTTACGAAACAATTGATCGTACGATTGAATTTTTCAAACGTTATGAAGATCAGTTGGAAGGAATCGCTATTGGTTCATTTGGTCCGATAGATGTTGATCCAAATTCAGAAACATATGGTTTTGTAACTTCAACGCCAAAACCACACTGGTCAAACATAGACCTTCTTGGTTTAATCGCTAAGGAATTTAATGTTCCGTTCTACTTTACGACTGATGTGAATTCATCTGCTTATGGTGAAACACTTGCTCGTAAAGGTGTTAAGAGTCTTGTTTATTACACTATCGGAACTGGTATTGGTGCTGGTGCTATTCAAAATGGAGAATTCATTGGTGGCTTAGGTCATACTGAGGTGGGTCACGTCTATGTACCACTTCACCCAAATGATGTTGCCAATGAATTTAACGGAACGTGTCCATTCCACCGCGGATGTTTGGAAGGTTTGGCTGCTGGTCCATCGCTTGAAGCCCGTACAGGTATTCGTGGTGAATTGATTGAGCAAAACTCTGAGGTTTGGGATGTTCAATCTTACTACATTGCTCAAGCTGCTGTCCAAGCAACTGTGCTCTACCGCCCAGAGGTTATCGTCTTTGGGGGTGGTGTTATGGGACAAGAACACATGCTTCGCCGTGTCCGTGAAAAATTCACAGCTCTGTTGAATGGTTACCTTCCAGTGCCAGACGTGACTGAGTATATTGTGACACCGGCTGTTTCAGGTAATGGGTCTGCGACACTTGGTAACTTTGCACTTGCCAAAGATGTAGCTGACAAATACTCACGCAAATAACCCAAATATGTAAAATCGCTTTAAGACATGATCTTAAGGCGTTTTGCTCTATACAGGAGGATGTAATGGAACCTTTATTTTTAGATTCGCCAATGCATGAAAAAATATGGGGAGGTAATCGACTTAAGACAGAGTTTGGTTATGATATTCCTAGTGAACACACTGGAGAATACTGGGCAATCTCTGCTCATCCTAATGGTGTATCTTACGTCAAGAACGGGAAGTATTCTGGTTTTCATCTAGCAGAACTTTACAAAGACAAACCAGAACTTTTTGGACATCCAAAGGCGAGTGTATTTCCTTTGTTGACAAAGATTTTGGATGCTAATGATTGGCTGTCAGTGCAGGTACACCCAGACGATGCCTATGGTATGGAGCATGAAGGTGAACTAGGAAAGACGGAGTGTTGGTATATTATTGACGCCGAAGAGGGCGCTGAAATTATCTATGGCCACAAGGCTCAAACCAAGGAAGAGCTGGCAACTTTGATTGAAGCGGGTGATTGGGATGGGCTTTTGTCGAAAACGCCTGTAAAAAAAGGTGACTTTTTCTTTGTACCAAGCGGTACCATGCATGCTATTGGTCCAGGTATCCTTATCCTAGAAACACAACAATCTAGCGATACCACTTATCGTGTATATGACTTTGATCGTAGAGATGATCAAGGCAATCAACGTGAGCTTCACATCCAACAGTCTCTTGAGGTTCTGAATCTTGGGGAGCCCCAAAATAGTGTTCCATCAACTGTTAAGACCATGCAGTTAGAGATGACTTGTTTGACATCAAACGCCTTTTTCACAGTATACAAATGGAAATTCAGTGGATTAGTTGATTTCAAGCAATCAGCCCCTTATTTGCTCTGTTCAGTGCTTTCTGGTAATGGGACTTTGACTGTCGATTCACGCATTTATTGTCTAAAAAAAGGTGATCACTTCCTTCTTCCAAATAATGTTACAGATTGGGAAATTGATGGACAATTAGAGATGATTGTCAGTCACCCTAACGAGGCTTGAGTATGAGTAATGAACAAGCATTATCAGCTCTTTTTGAGCGTGTTGAAATTGGGTGATCCTATTATTTTGAGGGAGCTTATTATCGTTTGAAAGACTATGGAGACCACATTTATGGTTTGCAACGGGCAATTTCTGATATGTGTGGTGAAAAGACAGCCTCTCCTAGTATCAAATTTTACTGGGAAAATGGTGTCCTGGAATACGAATTTTACGTGGATTTTGAGGCCAGCCCTATGATTATGAAGGATTATAGTAGTAGTGATAGAGCTTTCTTTGAACAGGCCTTTGAAAATCTCTTACATGACTTTGAGGATTTCTTAGAGAATCAAAAAATCATTGAGGGATAGCCTTGAAGTGTTATTGTCGATATTTTCAGTGAATCTAATAAAGAAGTTTTAGTTTATTTGCTAATCTGTTGTGAAAGCCTTTAAACTAGGGCTTTTTTCTTTGTCAATACTTGAGTGATTTCTTGTTTAAAAGGGGCATTTGTGGTAAAATACGGAGATAAGGACTGTCGAAAGGAAAAAAGATGGCAAATATATTACGCAAAATCATTGAAAATGATAAGGGCGAAATTAAAAAACTAGAAAAAACTGCCAAGAAAGTTGAGAGCTATGCTGATGCAATGGCAGCTCTTTCAGATGAAGAACTTCAGGCAAAAACAGAAGAATTTAAACAACGATACCAAAACGGAGAAAGTCTAGATCAGCTCTTGCCGGAGGCATTTGCGGTTGTTCGTGAGGGAGCAAAACGTGTCCTTGGACTTTTCCCATATCGTGTGCAAATTATGGGTGGTATTGTGCTTCACTATGGTGACGTAGCGGAGATGCGTACAGGGGAAGGGAAAACCCTTACTGCGACAATGCCTGTCTACTTGAATGCTATTTCAGGTGAAGGTGTACACGTTATCACCGTTAACGAATACCTTTCAGAGCGTGATGCGACTGAAATGGGTGAGCTTTATAGTTGGCTCGGTTTGTCAGTAGGGATCAACCTTTCATCTAAATCACCAGCTGAAAAACGTGAAGCTTATAATTGTGACATCACTTACTCAACCAGCTCAGAGGTAGGTTTCGACTATCTTCGTGATAATATGGTTGTTCGTAAGGAAAACATGGTACAACGCCCATTGAACTTTGCCTTGGTCGATGAGGTTGACTCGGTTCTTATTGATGAAGCTCGTACACCATTGATCGTATCAGGGCCTGTAAGTTCAGAAACTAATCAGTTGTATCACCGTGCGGATGCTTTTGTTAAGACATTGACTGAAGATGATTATGCGATTGATATTCCAACAAAAACAATTGGTTTGAATGACTCAGGTATTGACAAGGCTGAAGAGTTCTTCAACTTGGAAAATTTGTACGATATTGACAATGTTGCCTTGACTCACTATATTGACAATGCCCTTCGTGCCAACTACATTATGTTGCGTGATATTGACTACGTGGTAAGTCCTGAGCAAGAAATCCTTATTGTTGACCAATTTACTGGTCGTACCATGGAAGGTCGTCGTTTTTCAGATGGGCTCCACCAAGCCATTGAGGCTAAAGAAGGTGTACCAGTCCAAGAGGAAACCAAGACTTCTGCCTCAATCACTTACCAAAATATGTTCCGTATGTACAAGAAATTGTCAGGTATGACTGGTACTGGTAAGACTGAAGAGGATGAATTCCGTGAAATCTATAACATGCGAGTCATCCCAATTCCAACAAACCGTCCAATTCAACGTATTGACCATGATGACCTTCTGTACTCAACTTTGGATGCTAAATTCCGTGCTGTGGTACAAGATGTTAAGCGTCGTTATGAGAAGGGGCAACCAGTTCTTATTGGTACGGTTGCCGTTGAAACATCTGACTTGATTTCTAAGATGTTGGTTGACGCAGGTATTCCTCACGAGGTGCTTAATGCCAAGAACCACGAAAAAGAAGCGCATATTATCATGAATGCAGGTCAACGTGGTGCTGTTACGATTGCGACCAATATGGCCGGTCGTGGTACTGACATCAAACTTGGTGAAGGTGTTCTGGAGCTTGGTGGACTTTGTGTCATTGGTACAGAGCGTCATGAAAGTCGTCGTATCGACAACCAGTTGCGTGGTCGTTCGGGACGTCAAGGGGATCCAGGGGAGTCTCAATTCTACCTATCTCTTGAAGACGAATTGATGCGTCGTTTCGGTTCTGACCGTATCAAGCATGTCTTGGAACGTTTGAACGCTGATGACGAAGATATTGTTATCAAATCACGTATGTTGACCCGTCAAGTGGAATCAGCTCAAAAACGTGTCGAAGGGAATAACTACGATACTCGTAAACAAGTTCTTCAGTACGATGACGTTATGCGTGAGCAGCGTGAAATCATCTACGCTGAGCGTTATGATGTTATTACAGCAGAACGTGACCTTGAACCTGAAATCAAGGCTATGATCAAGCGTACTATTAACCGTACGGTTGATGGACACAGTCGTAACGATCAAGAAGAAGCTCTTAAAGGTATCTTGAACTTTGCACGTCAGGCCTTGGTTCCTGAGGATGCCATCTCGCTTGAAGATCTAAAAGAAGTGGGAGAGGTGACTAAACGTAGTGTTAATTATGATGCTATCAAGGTTTATCTGACTGAGTTAGCAGATAATGTTTATGATCGTCAAATTAAGAAATTGCGTTCAGAGGAGGCTATTCGCGAATTCCAAAAAGTCTTGATTTTGATGGTTGTTGATAATAAGTGGACAGACCACATTGATGCCCTTGATCAATTACGTAACGCCGTTGGTATGCGTGGTTATGCGCAAAACAACCCAATCGTTGAGTATCAATCTGAAAGTTTCAAGATGTTCCAAGATATGATTGGTGCTATTGAGTATGATGTAACTCGTACGATGATGAAAGCACAAATCCACGAACAATCTCGTGAACATGTTAATGAACGTGTTTCAACAACAGCAACAGGCAATATTCAAGCACATCAAGCAGATGCTAACGGTCAAGAGATTGACTTTAGCAAGGTTGGTCGTAATGACTTCTGTCCATGTGGCTCTGGTAAGAAATTCAAAAATTGTCACGGTCGTAAACAGTTTTAGATAAAAAGAAATAGGTAATTATAATGGTTTTTAAAGCAGTAAGTGAAAAAATTGATTTTGATGCAGTTAAAGAATCAACTACATTGACAGGAGAAGCCCTTGCCAAGAAGCAAGCTCGTGATAAAGAGCTTGAGGCAATCATCAAGGGTGAGGACAACCGTACACTTTTGGTGATTGGTCCATGTTCATCTGATAATGAGGATGCAGTTCTTGATTATGCACACCGTTTGGCTAAACTTCAAGAAGAAGTGAAAGATAAAGTATTTATGGTTATGCGTGTTTATACTGCTAAACCTCGTACAAACGGTGATGGGTATAAAGGGCTTGTGCACCAACCTGATGCTGAAGGAAAACCGAATCTAATTAATGGTATCAAAGCTGTACGTAATCTTCACTACCGTGTTATCACAGAAACTGGTATCACAACTGCTGACGAAATGCTTTACCCGGAAAACCTTCCTTTGGTAGATGACCTTGTGTCCTACATTGCCATTGGTGCTCGTTCTGTAGAAGATCAACAACACCGTTTCGTCGCGTCGGGTATTGACGTACCAACTGGAATGAAAAATCCAACATCAGGTAACCTTAACATTATGTTTAATGGTATCTATGCTGCACAAAACAAACAAGACTTCCTCTTTAACGGTGAAGAAGTTCAGACATCTGGAAATCCGTTAGCACACGCTATCCTTCGTGGATCAACAAATGAATACGGGAAGAATATTCCTAATTTCTACTATGATGATATCCTTGATACTATTAACACCTATGAAAAGATGGGACTTCAAAATCCATTTATCGTGATTGATACGAACCACGATAATTCTGGTAAACGTTACTTGGAGCAAGTACGTATTGTACGTCAGACCTTGATTAACCGTGATTGGAATGAAAAAATCAATAAGTTTGCACGTGGATTTATGATCGAGTCTTATCTTGAAGATGGTCGTCAGGACACACCAGAAGTTTATGGAAAATCAATTACTGACCCATGTCTTGGTTGGGATAATACTGAGCAATTGATTCGTGAAATTCACGCAACACTTTCAAAATAATAATTTGAAAACAGTCTGAATGTAAAGAATTGAGCCGTTTTGGGATCTTCCAAACGGCTCGACTCTTTATCCAAAATAGGAAGTAGAGAATAGGGAAATGGGAATTCATAAAATTAGTTCATTAATTGATACAGCAGAAGTAAGAAAAGCACATGCTCTTACAGGAGATGACTTGGCGAAAAAACAGGTTAATGATAGTGCCTTAGCTAAGATAATTAAAGGTGAGGATGATCGTCTTCTCTTAGTTATTGGACCATGTTCGTCAGATAATGAAAAAGCTGTACTTGACTATGCTCATCGCCTATCTAAGTTGCAAGAGGAAGTCAAGGATAAGATTTTCATTGTTATGCGTGTTTATACGGCTAAACCACGCACAAATGGTGATGGTTATAAAGGACTTGTTCACCAACCTGATTCAGAAGGAGCTACTGATCTTATAACAGGTATTAAGGCAGTGCGTCGTCTACAATCTCGCATTATTAGGGAAACCGGACTTCCGCTTGCTGATGAGATGCTATATCCGACAAATCTAATCTATTTTGAAGATTTGTTAAGTTACCATGCTATTGGTGCTCGATCAGTTGAAGATCAAGAACATCGTTTTGTGGCTTCGGGGCTTGATGTCCCAACGGGGTTGAAAAATCCAACTTCTGGAAATCTTAATGTTATGTTCAATGCTATCTATGCTGCTCACAACGAGCAAGAGTTTATCTACAATGGCCATGAAGTGAAAACAGACGGTAATCCATTAGCACATGCTATTTTACGTGGTTCTAGTAACGAATATGGTCAAAACGAGGTTAACTACCACTACGAGGACTTAGTTAAGGCTTTGGATAAATATAGTGAATTTGGTTTAGAAAATCCATTTATTCTTGTTGATACAAATCATGATAACTCTGGTAAAAACTTCATGGAGCAAATCCGTATTGTGCGTGAAGTTCTTCTTAACCGTGAGTGGGATAAGCGTATTGCTGATACTGTGCGTGGCTTTATGATTGAATCTTATCTTGAAGATGGTCGTCAAGATACACCTGAAGTTTATGGAAAATCAATCACAGATCCATGCCTCGGTTGGGAAAAAACGGTTAACCTTATTCGTGAAATCCATACTACCCTTTCAAAATAGTTTATGATTTTTGGACATGGTATAGACTTGCAGGAAATTTCAGCAGTTAAAAAGGCCTATGACCGAAACCCACGTTTTGCAAAGAAAGTACTGACACCAAAAGAATGGGAGCGTTTCGAGTCCCTTTCTGGAGAGCGTCAGATGTCGTTTCTGGCAGGCCGTTGGGCGGGGAAGGAAGCTTTTTCAAAGGCCTGGGGTACTGGAATCGGAGCAGTCGGTTTTAAGGATATTGAAATTCTAAATAATGATAAGGGAGCTCCCGTGGTTACTCAGTCGCCTTTTGAAGGAAATGTCTTTATCTCCATTTCTCATAGTGGTGATTTTGTTCAGGCAAGTGTCATTTTAGAAAAAACCAAGAGATAGGTGTTGGAAGAGGATAGCTTATGATTTCGAGTTTACATCGACCAACCTTGGCAAAGGTTGATCTGTCAGCAATTTCAGAAAATATTGAACAAGTGGTTAGTCATATTCCTAAACAGGTGCAGACTTTTGCAGTTGTAAAGGCCAATGCTTATGGTCATGGCGCTGTTGAAGTGGCTAAACATGTGTCTAAGCAGGTGGATGGTTTTTGTGTTTCTAACCTAGATGAGGCGCTTGAACTTCGTCAAGCTGGCATAGAGCAACCGATACTTATTTTGGGAGTAGTCTTGCCAGATGGTATTCCCTTGGCTATTCAAGAAAACATTAGTCTGACGGTGGCCTCACTTGAGTGGTTGGCACTGGCTCAGAAACAAGGGCTTGATTTGACAGGTTTGACCTGTCATATTAAGGTTGATTCAGGTATGGGTCGTATTGGGGTACGTAACCTAAAGGACGCAGATAACTTGATTGCTGGTCTGAAGGCTCTTGGTGCTGATGTCGAAGGTATTTTTACTCATTTTGCAACAGCTGATGAAGCAGATGATAGTAAATTTAAGCGTCAATTATCTTTCTTCACCGATTTGGTGGATAACTTGACTGCTAGACCTCGCTTGGTGCACGCTAGCAACTCAGCGACAAGTATTTGGCATGCAACAACCGTCTTTAATACGGTACGTCTGGGTGTTGTCATCTATGGTCTCAATCCTAGTGGCAGTGTCTTGGAACTTCCCTATAATATTCAACCTGCCCTAAGTTTAGAGACAGCTCTTATTCATGTTAAGACCCTTCCAGCCGGTCAAGAAGTGGGTTACGGTGCAACCTATACAACTACGGCTGAAGAAGTTATTGGAACGCTTCCAATTGGCTATGCGGATGGTTGGACTAGAGATTTACAAGGTTTCCATGTTATTGTGGATGGACAACTTTGTCCTATTGTTGGGCGTGTGTCTATGGACCAGATCACTGTTCGCCTTCCTAAGGTTTATCCACTAGGAACTCCAGTTACGCTTATGGGTGAAAATGGAGGAGCGAGCATTACTGCGACAGAGGTGGCTGAAAAGCGTGGCACAATCAACTACGAGGTCCTTTGTTTACTTAGTGATCGTGTACCTCGTAGCTATGACTAATATAAAAAAGGAACTCCAGTTTGATACTGGATTTTTTGATTTTAGGGAAGATCATTTCCATGTGTTATAATAGCTGATAAGGCTTCCTCTTTTACAAGGAATAGAACTCGATAGAAATGATATAGAATATGATTCAACTAGATTCACCAATTGCAGATTTGAAGGGCTTTGGTCCTAAGTCCGCTGAAAAATTTACCAAATTAGATTTACACACAGTTGGGGACCTCTTGCTTTATTTTCCTTTTCGATATGAAGATTTTAAGAGTAAGTCCATCTTTGAACTGATGGATGGAGAAAAGGCCGTCATTACAGGAACAGTGGTAACACCGGCCAATGTGCAGTATTATGGCTTTAAACGTAATCGTCTTAGCTTTAAAATAAAGCAGGGTGAGGCTGTGATTGCCATTAATTTCTTTAATCAGCCTTATCTTGTGGACAAGTTTGAGGTGGGGGCAGAAGTGGCTATCTTTGGCAAGTGGGACCGTAAGAAGTCTGCAGTGACTGGTATGAAAGTCTTGGCTCATGTTGAGGACGATATGCAGCCAGTCTACCATGTGGCTCAGGGTGTTAGTCAGGCCCAGCTGATAAAGGCTATAAAGGTAGCTTTTGACAGTGGCGCCCTTAATTTGTTGGAGGAAAGTCTCCCCCAAGTGCTGATGGACAAGTATCGTCTCATGGGACGTCAAGAGGCTGTGCGTGTCATGCATTTTCCTAAAGATTTGGCTGAATATAAGCAGGCCCTACGTAGGATTAAGTTTGAGGAGCTCTTTTATTTCCAGATGAATTTACAGGTGCTAAAGGCTGAGAATAAATCAGAGACCAATGGACTAGCGATTTCTTACGATGAGGTAAAAATAAAAGCCAAGATTGCTACCCTTCCTTTCCCTCTGACCAAAGCCCAGGAGCGCAGTTTATCAGAAATCCTAGCTGATATGAAATCTGGGGCTCACATGAACCGTCTCTTGCAGGGAGACGTGGGCTCAGGAAAGACAGTTATTGCTAGTCTTGCCATGTATGGGGCTTATACGGCAGGATTGCAGTCTGCCCTTATGGTGCCGACGGAAATCTTAGCAGAGCAGCATTATCAGAGTTTGAAGGGACTTTTTCCTGAGCTAAAGGTAGTCCTCTTAACTTCTGGGATGAAGATGGCAGATAAGAAAGTAGCTCTTTCTAAAATTGAGTCTGGGGAGGCTCAAATGATTGTGGGAACTCACTCACTGATTCAGGATGCGGTGATTTATCATAAACTTGGGTTGGTGATTACTGATGAACAGCACCGATTTGGAGTTAACCAACGTCGTATTTTCCGAGAGAAGGGAGACAATCCTGATGTCCTCATGATGACAGCAACACCCATTCCTAGGACCTTGGCAATCACTGCCTTTGGGGAGATGGATGTGTCAATCATTGATCAGATGCCGGCTGGACGTAAGACTATTATTACCCGTTGGGTTAAACATGAGCAACTAGACACCGTATTGACTTGGATTAAGAGTGAGTTAGAAAAAGATGCTCAGGTCTATTTTATTTCTCCTTTGATTGAAGAGTCTGAGTCTCTTGATTTGAAAAATGCTGTTGCCCTTCATCAGGAACTCACAGAGTTTTTTGGAGATTCAGCTACGGTGGCTCTGATGCATGGTCGGATGAAAAATGATGAAAAAGACCAAATTATGCAGGATTTTAAGGACAAAAAATCTCAGATTTTAGTATCAACCACAGTTATTGAAGTTGGAGTTAACGTACCTAATGCTACGGTTATGGTTATTATGGATGCGGATCGTTTTGGACTTAGCCAGCTTCACCAGCTTCGAGGCCGTGTAGGGCGTGGAGACAAGCAGTCTTACTGTGTCTTGGTGGCTAATCCTAAAAATGATACCGGTAAAAAACGCATGCAGGCCATGTGTGAGACTACGGATGGTTTTGTTTTAGCAGAAGAGGACCTTAAAATGCGTGGCTCAGGAGAGATTTTCGGGACGCGGCAGTCAGGCATTCCTGAATTTCAGGTGGCTGATATTGTGGAAGACTATAATATCCTAGAAGAAGCAAGGTGCGTGGCCAGTCAAATTGTTTCTGACCCTAACTGGCGTGAGAATCCTGATTGGCAGGTGCTAGAAGCTCATTTGAGAAACCAAGATGAGTTTGACTGAGGAGGAAACCAATGAAAAAGAAGCGGTTAAAACTCGATTTTTTGCTATCTGCCATGCCTTCTTTCTTAGGATGATAGGTCTTATATTTTATTTTGCAGGCTTTACCTTATTTTATCCATGATAACAAAAACTCTCAGTGAACTCACTGAGAGTTTTTGCTTCCTTCAAGTTTATTACAAGCTTTCTTTAAGTTAGAGACCCTATAATAAAACCATCAAAACGAGTTAGGTTTTGATAATAAAACGTTTTGGCTAGGTCAAACCATTCCTAAAAAGGAGGAAAAACAATGACAGTAAAAATTAAAGTAATTTATAACCCCAATTTTCAAAAGCATCCTCAAGACTTTAAGGTTTATCAAAACTAATAGTGATGCCCAGGAAGAGGCTAAATTTACCCATATTCTACAGCTTTCATCCCTCAATTTCCAAAAATCCTTTTTTCTTTTTCATAACGTAGAATCCCTCTTCTTAAAATCATAACAAGTCTAGACGGAAGAATGACCAGTTTAGGCGATTAACATAAGTAAGATAACCGGTTGAGATTTTCTTAACTGGTTTTTCTGTTTTTCGAATCATTGAACAAATCTTATTTGTAAAGTAGTAAAACCTTATCTATAAACTAGTATTTTTTCTTAAACCATGCGACTAGGGCTAGACTGGCTAGCACGGTACCACAGACCATGGCGATATGTGTTTTTGAGACTGTTAGTTCATAGTGGAAATCTTTATTTTCCAATTTATCGGTTGCTTCAATGCTAAGTTTCATGTCTTATCCCTCGATATAATCTTTCAACTCTTGGCCTTTTAGTCCTGCATTAAGTGCAATGAGGAGTTTGAGGCGTGCCTTTGGTGCATTGAGTTCTTTAACAAACATAACGCCAGCTTCTTGGAGTTTGACCCCACCCCCTTCATAGGCATAGACTGGCTCGGCGATGCCGTTAAAGCAACGGGAAACGAGTACAACGGGAACTCCCTTGTCCATAAGTGACTTAATTTCTCTTGCAGCTAGTGGTGGGAGATTTCCGGCGCCTAGAGCCTCGATAACCACGCCGTCAATCTTTTCAGGGGCTAGGAGACTGATGATACCATCTCCAATTCCCATTCCAGCATAAGCCTTAATGATTGGCACAGTTCCTGTAATTTGTTTCAAGTCAAAGCGAACACGAGGCTCAGCAGTTTTGAACCAGAGGATATCATGCTTCATGATGATGCCTAGTGGACCATGGGTTGGTGTTTGGAAGGTTGCCACGTTTGTAGTATGGGTCTTAGTCACGTACTTGGCCGCATGGATTTCATCGTTCATAACGACTAGGACACCTTTATCGGCAGCCTTGTCATTGCTTGCGACACGAAGGGCTGAGAGATAGTTGTAGACGCCATCGCTTCCTAGCTCATTTGACGAACGCATGGCACCAGTTATGACGATTGGAATTTCAGGAACGTTCATGGTATCTAGGAAGTAGGCTGTTTCTTCCAGGGTATCTGTTCCGTGGGTGATAACCACCCCATCATATTGTCCAGCTGTTTCCTTGATTTTTTTATAAATATCAAGCATGTGGTAAGGCGTAATGTGTGGGCTAGGGATGTTAAAGAAGTCTAGAACAGTTAAGGCTAGATTATCTAGATCAAGTCCAACATGGTTCATGGGATTATCAGCATTTTGACTGACCTTGCCATCGTCATCTGCGGACATGGAAATGGTTCCTCCAGTATGAAGGACTAGGATTTTTTTAATCATTTATACTACTCACTATCTTATTTATGTTATAATTTATTTTAGCATAAAATGTTAGAAGGAGGGGAGCTCTGTGGCCATTAAAGCAGTCTTTTTTGATATTGATGGGACTTTTCTAAATGACCGAAAACGCGTGTCTAGTTCAACCAAAAAAGCCATCAGTCAGATGAAGGAAGATGGTATCTTAGTTGGTTTGGCAACAGGTCGTGGTCCAGGATTTGTCCAGCCTTTCATGGACAATCTAGGTTTGGATTTTGCAGTCACTTATAACGGTCAGTATATTTTGACTCACGACAAGGTCCTTTATCAAAACCAGCTCCCTAAATCAACAGTCTACAACTTGATTCGCTATGCCACCAAGCACCGTAGAGAGATTTCTCTAGGGACTAGTACAGGTCTTGTTGGTTCTAATATCATCAGTATGGGGACGAGTAAGTTTGGGCAAATCGTTAGTCGTATTGTCCCTAAGTCCTGGGCTAAGATGGTGGAGCGTAGTTTCAAGTCTTTAATTCGTCGTTTCAAGCCACAAAGCATTGAAACCCTTAAAACTATCATGCGTGAGCCTATTTATCAGGTAGTTATGGTAGCGACGGTGGGTGAAACACAAGATATTAAAGAAAAATTTCCTCATGTGAAGATTACCCGCTCAAGTCCTTACTCAGCCGATATTATTTCAGCGGATCAATCTAAGTTGAAAGGTATCGCTCATCTAGGTGAGGTTTTTGATTTCGAACTCAGTGAGGTTATGGCCTTTGGGGATTCGGAAAATGACCTAGAAATGCTGTCTGGCGTTGGCGTTGGTGTTGCCATGGGAAATGGTGAAGATGAACTGAAAGACCAGGCTACCCATGTCACTGATACTAATAACCAGAATGGGATTGCCAAAGCCTTGTCACACTATGGTTTGATTCACTTTGAAACAGAGAATTCATTTACCAGTGATGATGATAATTTCAACAAGGTTAAGGATTTCCACCATTTGATGGATGGCTCAACTACCGATATGCCTCGTGTTTACGGTATTGAGGAAGCTAGTCACCGTTCGGACTTCAAGTTGGAAGAAATTGTCGAATTCCTATATGCTTCATCAGGTGGGGACAAGCGTGTCTTTGGTCAGGCTGTTCTGGATTTGCATGCTGCTCTTGACAAGGCAGCGCTCAAAGTTAGTTCTAAAGAGCACTCAGAGTCAACTATGGTTGGTCAGGTGGATGCATTGACTGACTTGCTTTACTTGACCTATGGCTCATTTGTCCTTATGGGTGTGGATCCTAAGCCTTTCTTTGATACTGTTCATGAGGCTAATATGGGTAAAATTTTCCCAGATGGCAAAGCTCACTTTGATCCTGTGACTCACAAAATTCTTAAACCAAGTGATTGGGAAGCGCGATTTGCACCGGAACCATACATTAAACGTGAGCTAGATCGTCAGATTCAAAAATCTCTACAAAGAAGTAAATAAGAAGAGAAAAAGGTTTGGACAGTCTGCTCCAAATCTTTTTCTAATAAAAATGACAGTTATTGATAGCCCTACTTGTGGAAAAATAATGTCATTCCTATGTATTTTTAAGGAGTTTATTATGACTAAAGCAGATTGGTTAGATTTTTTTGAAGCCATTAATGGTCGTTCAGCAACTGAAGAAGAAATTGCAGCAGCACTTGCAGCAGGTGAGTTTCAAGATGACGCACCAGCAGTTGAAGCGGCGCCTGTTCAAGAAGCACCAGCACAACCAATCTTTGCAGGGGCTTAAACCAACTCCAGTCCAAGGAGTGCCAAATCAAGCAGTGCGACCACAAGCTGGTTTTGCGAATGGGCAAGCTGGTCAGCAAGTAGCTTTTGCTAACGGTCAACCTCTTCAACCAGGTCAAAATATCCAATTTATCAATGGCCAAGCTGTAGTTGTTCCAGCCCAACCATCAGCATTTGCAACAACTTTCAAAAATTACTGGACAGGGTTGCTTAATGCATGGCGTCGTCCAGCAGATATGACAGATTATGGTAAACATAATGCTTGGCTTAATTATATCTTCTTGTCATTCTTTACAGGGCTTGCATTCTTTACTATCTTGAGCGCAATAGCACGTAAAGTGGTTAACACTTTAAAGTCAACAGCGAGTGTATTCAGCAGTATCTTTGGATCTTTCGGATCAAATGATTACTCACCATCAGTTTCAAGTCATGCATCTAGTATTGGTTTTGCGGCTTTCTTTGCAAGTATTTTAGATGCCTTCCTCTTTATCTTTGCCTTCATCTTGGCAGGATTTATAACACGTAAGGCCATCTTTTGTGCCCCTGCAACAACCTTCTTAAATAGCTTCGATCGTTTTGGTCGTTTGACATCATTAGCCTTGCCAGTATTGCTTGTAACTATCTTGTTGGGAGCTATTGGACTTGTTGTCTTCCCAAGCTTTTTGTTTAATATAGTTTGTACTTTGTTTGCAATTGCTAACCTCTTTACAATTGTTCCTGTAACAACAGCATGGAAGGCTGATAAGTTCTATCAAATGATCTTGGCAGCACTCTTGAACGGTGTCGTTTTGTCTATCTTGTTTGCAATCGTATTTACTATCATGTCATCATTTACAATAGGTCTTCTATTCTAAGTAAGCTTAACGATTTTTGAAAAGGCAAGTGTATAGGAGTCTTTATGGCAACAAAAGAAAAGTAGATTGATTTATTTGAAAAGGCAGTTGGTCATCCGCCCCATGTCTTAGAAATTGAAGAAGGCCAAAAATCAGATTTTGATTTAAAGGCTATTAAAGGCATTTCCGCAATGGGATTGGATTAGGAAGTTACTTCTCCTGAACTAACAGAAAAAATTGATGAGTATGACGTTGCCGAGGAAGTGGTTGAAGATGTGGCCCTTGATGACGAAGAGGAAACGACTTTATTAGAAACTGAGGAGCTCACGCCGGTGTCTCGCGAAGACCAGACTCACACCGAAGAACATTCATAAGCTACTTCTAAAGAAGCACAAGTAATCTGGATGAAGGCCTTCAAAAACTAAGTAGGTCGTCAGCCTCTTCCTGAGGAATTTCTTATAGGTAGGTCTTCAGGTTATGATGTGTCGATCATCTATCAGTTTATCTCATATGGTAAGGCTGCTAAACTGGCCAATCCAGCCATGGCAAAAGGAAAGAGAATCCTGATTATTGCTGGTATTGTTGTGGTAGTCTTAGCGCTTGCTGGTTATGGATTTGGTTTTTATTATTACTCACGTGGTCAAGTAGCAGATCGTTATGAATCAGCAACTTATGGTAAGTTTGATAGTTATGCCTCAAATCATAACACAACCCCAGATGGTGTTTCTGACATTTTCCTTAATGATACTGATGATACCATGTATAAGGATGTAACGGCTGATATCGATAAAAATACTACGGGAGCCAAGAACCGTTCCGCTGATAGTATTACTTTCTCAGATGTTGATGTAACTAAAGTCGTTCAGACTGGTGAAAAGAACTTTAAAGTAACTTTCACGGCAGTCTATAATTTCTTTTATGGCTATGATTCGAAGCTCAAGTCATCAGGAGATATTAAAGACAAAATTTCATGGTCATGTAATGTGGAATATGTTGGTGACGATAGTGACTCTAGTGGTAGCAGTTCTAACTACAGCTACTACCATATCAATGGTAAAGCTATCGAATCACAAAAAGTGAGTCGTGAAGATACTGTGAAATAGTAGTTGTTTTCTCATAGAGCTAGTCATTGTTAAACTGATTACAATTAGGAGGGTAGCCCTCTCTACTAAAAATGAAAGCCTGGTAATTGCCAGGTTCTTTTGTTTGTCTGTTTTTACCTCTTAGGGTCTAAACTTTACCACTTACCTAAAAGGCCTTGTTTAGTTTAAAGCAGCTGTTATAATAGAAGAACCATCAAAAGGACAGAAAAGGAGTATTATGAAAGTTAGCATCGCATTGGACCCTTCTATAGATGAGTATGAAATCTTGATTCGAGCTCCTCAATTAACAGAAGAAATAGCACAGCTCCAAGAGTCCATTTTAAAGCAAAAGTTGTTGGCTCCTTTAGCCTTTTTATAAAGATCGTAGCGAATATTTTCTGGATTTGGAAACGCTTCTTTTTTTGAAACAGATGGAGAGAGAATTTATGGGCATACCAAGGACGAGGCCTCTGAGGTCAAACAGAAGAGCTGCTTACGATTGCCTTTTGTCGGATTTCCAAATCAACCATTGTCAACATAAAGCAGATTTATTCTTTAGAGAACTCTTTTTCGGGGACCAGCACGGTTAATTTCTATCAGACCCACAAGCAGGTTCATGTATCAAGACGCTACTATCCAGTTTTAAAAGAACGACTAAACGAAATGAGGTAACAGAATGAGAAAGAAATTAGTTGGGATCCTCTTGATCCTTTAGGCAGCTTTGGTTATTGTACAAGACTATTTTATACAATGGGAAATTAGTTTTTGGATGTTAGCTTGGGTAGTCTTACTGGCTATTTTGTCCCTTTCTAGTTTTTTGAAACACCACTTTGGTTGGGGATTCATCTATGGTGTTTTGGCTCTCTTTTCACTCAATGGGCAGTTTCACTTTCTTACAGTATCCAATTCTGTCGTTATCCTTTCTTCTATTCTTGCAGTTATTGGCTTGAACATCCTCTTCAATTCTTCTAGTAAAACAAAGAATCGTTTTGGATTGGGTTCTACTGGCTCAGACGCTAACAATGGTGGTAATGATATTGATGTGACTTTTTCAACGGTGATCAGATATCTCAATGACCAACACTTTACTCATGGAAGTGCAGATGTAAGTCTGGGAGAAGCCTCGGTTTATTTTGATAACTGCCGTATTGAAGGGCCCGTCTGCCCAGTTTGATGTGGACGTTTCTCTGGGAAGTCTGAGTCTCTATGTGCCCAGTGATTGGCGGGTACATATTAATGTGGACAACTCGCTCTCGGCTATACAACACCAGGAAAATCCAAGCAATTTGACTAGCAAGGATTTATACATTAAAGGGGAAGTTTCCTTGGGTAATTTAGAAAGTATTTATGTTGGTGAAAATGTGATTAATTAAGTTAGTGGAGGGAACCTCTGATTAATATAATACCTATTGTTTTATCTCAATCCCTGTGATAAGATAGGCTCAATCTATTTTCAGGAGGGACAAGAGCTCTGGGATTCCTAACGTCATCAAGTCTTTTAAATCAACTAATACTCGAGGGAGTAGGACAAGGGAGAGTTTTTGAAAAGCTGTTCGGTATCACTCTCTTTTTTCCTACTAGAACAGGAATTAATTTTTAAATAAAGTTGTGGTGCTAAATCTTTTGATTTGGTTCTTTTTTTGGCTAGAGGACCAGATATTTTGGGCTTTTCCTGCAGGAGATAAGCTTATGCCTGGACCATAGGCCAGAGGGCTAGAAAGGGATGAGGGAGGAGTCTGATTGTTGGTTAATTCTGTGTTATAATAGCAAGGATTAGTGGTTGTTAGTGCTAAGTGAATGGAAATTCTTGCTTAGTCCGACTTAGTCCGAACGACTGGTGTAGAGACAAGAAAGGGACGTCTTATGAAATTACTTTATACGGATATGTCTCAGGATTTAACAGAAATTCTGACGGAGCAGGCGTCTAGCTATGCTCAAAAGGGAAAGAGGGTTTTTTATATTGCTCCTAGTGCCCTATCCTTTGAAAAGGAGCGAAAGGTTTTAGAATACCTGCCTCAGTCAGCATCTTTTGACATTACGGTGACTCGTTTTACTCAGATGGCTAGGTATTTTATTCTCAATACGAGTAACCCAAAGACTCAGTTGGATGATACAGGTTTGGCCATGATTTTTTATAAAGTGTTGTTGCACATGGGAGATGATGAGCTCAAGGTCTATGGCCGTTTGCGTAAGGATAGCAACTTTATTAATCAATTAGTGGACCTTTATAAAGAGTTGCAGCAGGCCAATATGACAGTATTGGATTTGCAGCATTTGGATCAGGTTGAAAAACAAGAGGATTTGGTAAGGATTTTCAGTGCAGCTCAGGACCTCTTGTTGGCAGGAGATTTTGACAATCAATCAAAGCTTAGTGCCTTCTTTAAGGAAATTACCTCAGGGCATCTGGATGAGGCCTTGAGTAACACAGTTTTGGTCATTGATGGTTTTACCCGTTTCTCGGCTGAGGAGGAGGCTCTGGTTGCACTCTTGAACGACAAGTGCCACCAGATTGTAGTGGGGACCTATACTAGTCAAAAAGCTTATAAGGCCAATTTTGTTTATGGCAATGTTTATCAAGCCTCAGTGGATTTCTTGAGGACTTTGGCTCAGACCTATAAGGTGATACCCGACTACGTGACGACAGACAAGGAGGGCAATCTTTCTTTTGCGCGTATTAGTCGTCTTTTGGAGAGCCGTCATGACTTTAGTACGGTAGATGAGACGGTAACTGAGCAGGATAAGCATGCCCTGAAGGTTTGGGAAGTGGTCAACCAGAAAGAAGAAGTGGCCCAGGTTGCCAAGAGTATTCGCCAGTTGCTGGCAGATGGCAAGCGTTACAAGGATATTTTGGTCTTGCTTGGTGACGAGGAGAGTTATAAGCTTCACGTGGGGCAGATTTTCCGAAAATTTGATATTCCTTATTATTTCGGTAAGGAAGAAAGCATGTCTAGCCATCCTTTGGTGGAGTTTGTGGATTCGCTAGAGCGTATCAAGCGCTATAACTACCGTGCTGAGGATTTGCTTAACCTTGTAAAATCCGGTCTCTATGGTGGTTTTGCTCAAGAGGATTTAGACCTTTTTGAGTATTATGTCAATTTTGCGGATATCAAGGGGCGTCATAAATTCTTGTCTGATTTTACAGCTAATAGTCGTGATAAGTATAATTTAGACCAGATCAATGCCTTGCGGTCACAATTGATAGAGCCCTTGGACAAGTTTCTTAATAGTCGCAAACAAAAGGGATCTAGTCTACTCAAGAAACTGGTGGTCTTTTTAGAGGCTGTGCAACTGCCAAGTCAGATGTTTGAATTGTCCACCAAGGCCAGTGAAGCTGAAAAAGAACAGAATGAACAGGTTTGGAAGGCTTTCACTCATATCTTGGAGCAGGTTGAGACTATCTTTGGAGACGAATCGCTCTCAGTGGACGACTTTTTGTCTATCTTGCGTTCGGGAATGTTGGCCTGTGATTACCGTACGGTTCCAGCCACTGTTGATGTGGTCAATGTGAAAAAATACGACTTAATACAGCCACATTCGGCTCCGTATGTTTTTGCCTTGGGGATGACCCAGTCACATTTTCCTAAGGTAGGACAAAATAAGAGTCTTTTGTCTGATGAGGAGCGTAGTCGTATCAATGAGGCGACGGATGAGCACAGGAGATTGGATATTGTTACGCAGATCAATAGTAAGCGAGGTCATTTTGTGGCTATGTCGCTTTTCAATGCTGCTAGTGAACAATTAGTGCTTAGTCAGCCACAAATTATAAATGAAAGTCAAGATGACATGTCTGTTTATTTGAAGGAGCTTCTTGACCTTGGTATTCCATTGGTGGAAAAGGGACGCAATCGTTTCGAAGCAAAGGGGGACCAGATTGGGAACTATAGAGACCTTCTGTCGACTGTCATTGCCCTTAACAGTAGTCATTTGGATCTTGACTTGGACAAAGAAACCCAGACTTTCTGGTCGGTTGCTGTACGCTATCTCCGTAAGCGACTTGATAAGGATCAAGTCTTGATTCCAAAGGTGATTGACGATGTGACGACAACCAAGGTGGACGATCAGGTCATGCAGTTGGTCTTTCCGGAGGAAGAACCACTGAAATTATCAGCTACAGCTCTGACGACCTTCTATAACAACCAATATCTTTATTTCTTGCGTTATGTTTTGGAACTTGAGGAGCTAGAGTCTATCCATCCGGATGCTCGACACCACGGGACTTATTTACACCGAGTCTTTGAGCGTGTGATGGGTGATTCGTCATCAGAAAGCTTCGATGATAAATTGGAAAAGGCCATTGCTCAGACCAATCAGGATCAACCTTTTGAAATTCTCTATACCGAGGACCAAGAGAGTCGTTTCTCTCGTCAGATTTTGGAGGACATTGCGCGTTCAACTGCCAGTGTTCTACGTGACAATGCGGCGGTTAAGGTTGAGCGTGAGGAAGTCAAGTTTGACTTGCTTTTAGCAAATAGCATCAAGATTACTGGGATTATTGACCGAGTGGACCGTTTAACAGATGGTGCTCTGGGTGTTGTTGACTATAAAACAGGTAAAAATGTCTTTGATATTCAGAAATTCTACAATGGCCTCAGTCCGCAATTGGTGACCTATCTGGAGGCTCTCCGTCAAACCTATAAGGTTGATGCTGATCAACTTTTTGGGGCTATGTATCTTCACATGCAGGTCCCACAGCTTAACCTAGCTCAGATTGGTTTGGAAAAGCTAGCGGCTCAGGCTCATAAGGAATTGACTTACAAGGGACTTTTTGTGTCTTCAGAAACGGAGCATTTGACTGGTGGAAACTATGATCTGCAAAAGACTGTCACCTATGACAAGGAGGATTTAGAAACCTTGTTGGACTACAATATTAAGCTCTTTAGGAGTGCTGCTGAAGTTATTCGAAGTGGGAATTTTGCGATCAATCCTTATACTGAGGATGGCAAGTCTGTTCAAGGGGATCAAATCAAGTCTATTACTCACTTCGAGGCCGACCGCCACATGGGACAGGCTCGTAAACTCTTACGTTTACCCAAAAAGGGCAAGAAGGAAGCCTATTTGGAGTTGATGGCAAAAACTGAGGAAGAGAATCAGATGCAAGTTTCTGAAAATACTATCTCCTTTCCAGTCATTGATCATGCTGTGAGAGTAGACAAAAAAGACCAGGAGGATAACCATGTTGACTAAAGCTTTTTTAAGTCCAGCAGAGATTGAGGAACGTATTGCCCAAGAAGCAGCTTCTGACAAGGATCGCAAGTTAACACCAGAACAGATTGAAGCTATTTACAGTAATGGTACTAATATTTTGGTATCTGCCTCAGCTGGTTCAGGTAAAACCTTTGTCATGGTTGAGCGTATCCTTGATATGATTGGACGTGGCGTTGGTATTGATCAACTCTTTATCTCAACCTTTACGGTAAAAGCTGCAGGTGAGTTAAAGGAGCGTCTGGAAAAGCGGCTGACAAAGCATTTAGGACAGGCTAAGACGGATGAGGAGCGGGCATTTCTTTCAGACCAGATTGCCAAGATTGGGACGGCTGATATTGGAACCATGGATGCCTTTACCCAGAAATTGGTCAATCAGTATGGCTATCTCCTGGGTGTGTCACCTACTTTCCGTATCATGACAGACCTTGCTGAGCAGACGCTTATGAAAAATGAGGTTTATGCTGATCTCTTCAATGATTATATGCAAGGAAAGGATGCCCAACTTTTTCAAAAATTGGTCCGTAATTTCACTGGACATAGCAAAACTAGCAAGGCTTTTCGTGATTTAGTTTACGATATTTACAGCTTTTCTCAGGCTACTGCAGATCCTGAAAAATGGCTACGTCAAAATCTCTTGAAAGGACAGATCGAGGCTAAGCCAGAACAGGCTAAAAATGAGCTTTTAGACAGTCTTAAAGATGGATTGTTGGCTGATTTCCTAGCTTTCTTAAGAGACCATTTAGGTATAGCTCAGCGTGAATTTGCCAAGGCCAAGTATCTGAATAATGTGTCAGATGCCATTATCCTTCTTGAGGGCTCCTTGATTAATGACCAAACTGATATGGAGGACCTCCTCAAACAACTATTGACTCTGTCAGGAGGTACTGGTTTGACCAATATGACCCGTCCTAAAGACGAGGAACTCAAGGCCTACAAGGAAGCATACAACAAGACCAAAAATGAGTTTGTGGCTCAGTTGCGAGAGGTCGATACTCAGCTCACCGTTCTGGAGGTTTTGGCCAAGCATAATGATGATATCCTACCTATGTTGGAGCTACTTCAGTCCTTTGTACTTGATTTTTCGGATCAGTATTTACAGGCAAAGATTCAGGAAAATACCTTTGAATTCTCGGATATTGCCCACTTTGCTATCCGTATTTTGGAAGAAAATCCAGAGGTGGCAGTCAGCTACCGGGACCGTTACCATGAAGTTATGGTGGATGAGTATCAGGACAATAGCCATACTCAAGAACGAATGTTGGAACTTCTATCTAACGGCCATAACCGATTCATGGTGGGAGATATCAAGCAGTCCATTTATCGTTTCCGTCAGGCAGACCCTCAGATTTTTAATGATAAGTTTCAGCTTTTCCTTGAAAATCCTGATGCAGGTAAGCTGATTCTCCTTAAGGAGAACTTTCGTAGTCAATCTGAAGTCCTTGATGCGACAAATGGTGTTTTTAGCCACCTCATGGATCAGGAAATCGGGGACATCCTATATGACAAGACTCATATGTTGGTAGCAGGTAGTCAGAAGCAAAAAGAGCCCCATCCTGAAAATGAAACTGAGGTTCTGATTTATAATAGTGATGAATCTAGTACGAGTGAGGATGAAGAAGGTCCTGATCAAGCTATCAGCAGCGGTGAGATTTCCTTGGTTATCAAAGAAATTATCAAACTTCATGAGCAGGGTGTACGTTTTGAGGACATCACCCTCCTAGCACCGAACCGTAACACCTATCTGGACTTGATGGTAAGTTTCGAGGAACACGGTATTCCCTTGGTTCCTGACGAGTATAAGTCAAGCTACCTAGAGTCACTAGAAGTTATGATTATGTTGGACACCCTTCGTGCTATCAATAATCCTCTTAACGATTATGCTCTCGTTGCTCTCCTTCGTTCACCTATGTTTAACTTCAACGAGGATGACCTGACTCGTATCGCAGTTCAGGCTGACAAAGGCCAATTCTATGATAAGCTTCTTGCAGCTCATACCAAATCAGGCCTTCATCCGGAAGTTGTGATGCAAGGACTTGATGCCAAGTTGACTCTCTTCACAGAGACTCTGGCAGATTGGCGTGACTACAGTAAGTGTCATTCGATTTATGACCTCATTTGGAAGATTTACAACGACCGTTTCTATTATGATTACGTCGGAGGTCTTCCACGAGCTGAGCAACGCCAGGCCAATCTTTATGCCCTTGCCTTGCGTGCTAATGCTTATGAAAAGACAGGATTTAAGGGGCTTTCTCGTTTTATTGGCATGATTGATAAGATTATTGCTAGCGGTAACGACCTAGAGGAAGTGACAGATTTGGTTCCCAAAAATGCCGTTAGCCTCATGACCATTCACAAGTCCAAGGGGCTAGAGTTCAAGTATGTCTTTGTCCTGCAGATGAATCGCAAGTTCATTGGTCACAGCAAGGATGGCCTGAGCGGTAAGTATATTATCAATCGTGAAAAAGGGCTTGGTATTAAGTATCTAGCTGACCTCAAAGACCAGATAAACACCAATTTGCCTAAGTTAAATGTTGTTCTTGAGACCTTGACCTTCCAGGAAAATCGTAGGGAAGAGCGCAGGGCAAGTATTTCAGAAGAGATGCGTCTACTCTATGTGGCAATGACACGTGCAGAGAAGAAACTCTACCTAGTTGGTAAGGGAAGTAAGGAAACCTTAACCCAGAAGTATGGCACTGATGTCGAAAATAATCGCCTACCAGTGGCTCTACGTGACCAGATTGCTACTTATCAGGATTGGATTATGGCACTTGATACTGCTTTTATGAGAAAGGACCTCAAGTTTACTGTTCGCTTTGTTGAGGATGAGGAGTTGACGCCAGAGGCTATTGGACAGGTTGAAGTCAAGGCAGCAGTAGATGCCGATGATTTATCTAACAATCGTCAGACGGAGGAGATTGAGCGTGCCTTGACTGTCTTAGAAAGTGTTGAAAAACTCAACCACCTTTATGCACCAGCGATTGACCTACCTTCTGTGCGTACCCCAAGCCAGCTCAAGACCTTTTACGAACCAATTATGGATACAGAGGGCGTAGATATCATGGATAAGAAAGAGGGAGTGCAACCTCTTGAGACGGCTAGCACTTTTGAGCTACCAGACTTTGGGCAAAAAACTAAGGTCACTGGAGCTGCAGTTGGTTCAGCAACCCATGAACTCATGCAACGCTTGACTCTTTCTGATACAGTGACTCTCCAAGATTTGACTCAGGCACTGAGTCGGGTATCGGCATCTGATCAAGTCAAGGCGCGTGTTCAGTTAGAAAAACTTTTAGGCTTCTTTGATACAGAGCTCGGGAAGCTTATTTTGGCCAACCGTGATAAGTTGCGTCGTGAAGCACCTTTTGCCATGTTGGCAGAAGACCCAGCTAGTAAAGAAGACTTTGTTGTTCGTGGAATCATTGATGGCTATCTTCTTCTTGAAGACCGTATTGTCCTCTTTGACTACAAGACCGACCACTTCACTCGTCCTAGTGAGCTTAAGACGCGCTATCAAGGGCAAATGAGCCTCTATGCTAAAGCGCTTAGCCAAGCCTATCAAATGGAAAAGGTCGACAAATATCTTATCCTCTTGGGTGGAAAGGACTTAGAAGTTGTAGAAGTATAAGTTATCGCAGAACCATTCTTTCATAGTAGGAGAGGGGTTTTTGTATCCCAAACCCCTCAAAAAAGACTGGTGTGAATACACCGGTCTTTTTTGATAGATTTCCATTACTATTGCAAGTTCGTTAAAATATTAGAGGATGGAAATAGTTATGAAAAAAAGTATCTTGTAGGTTGCTTAGGCCTACAAGGTCTATTATAACAAACTCATCTTAGTCTAAACAAGGTTAGAAAAATTAGAATTAACTGCCACAAACATTACTAGTTTTTAATAGTTAGGATCCATAATAGCAATAAATAGAGATAAAAACCGTCAGCATGAGACTGACGGTTTTAGTTTATTTTAATCCTAATATCAACTAATCAAAGGAACCACCCAATTGACCCAGGCCCAGGAAATAGGCATAACCAGAATCATGGCTGGAATCATATCTGCTGTTGGGAATTGACGCAGTTTCATAATACGAAAACCGGTCGCAATCATGAGGAAGCCCCCGCAAGCCTTAAAGTCTCCAATCATGGCTTTTGTTGTTAGAGGGAGAATGAAACCAGCACTCACAAAGAGGAGGAAGAAAACGATAAATTGTGGAATGGCAATCATGGAGACGATGTAGCCTAGACTACAAGAGAAAATCATAGCCGTAAAGAAATCTAGGATAGATTTAGAAATTAAGATAGAAGCATCGCCTGTCATCCCAGACTCAAGACTCCCGTAAATTCCTGTACCACTCGCACAAAAAAGGACGATAACTGTCAAGAGCTGCGCATAAAATTCATCGTGAGCTAACCCTGTTTGCTTGCTTGGTGTAATCTTGGACAAGCCTTTTTCCATAAGCCCAGCTCCCTTGTTGATGAGGTTTCCAAATTTTAGGGCCAGCCCAACGATGGTACCGATAACTACGGCAAAGATAACCGCAGGCATATTAACCATATTCATAATAGCGCTAATCCCCATTACCATAGAGGCTAGACCAAAGATAAGGTTAAGATTTTCCTTGAAATCGTCTCTGAAATAGTCCCCGAAGAGCCCTCCAGCGATTCCTCCTAAGATAATAGATAGCGAGTTGATGATAATTCCGCTTGGCACCAGTGATTTTCCTCCTATTTATTCTAAATACTATAAGTTTAGCATTATCAAAGACCGAATGCAAAATTGTCTCGTTTTTACAAACGTTTTATTGAAATTGTACCTTTGAAATGATACAATAAACGAGAAGATAACAAAACAGCGTTATCTAAAACTAGTGCTGATATTATTAGAGTATTGTCCATAAAAAACAAGGTAATAACTCTAATTTACAATCTAATATAAAGCGTAAAATGAGACTATTGTTAAATAGATTCTCAAGAAAGGATAAAAGATGATTCGTTTTGAACACGTAACGAAACGTTATGAAGATAAGGATGCTCTCTCAGATCTTAACCTCGAGATTCGAGATGGGGAGATTTTTGGTCTGATTGGTCACAATGGGGCTGGTAAGACCACGACTATTTCCATTTTGACGTCTATCATTGAAGCTAGCTACGGTGAAGTTTACGTCGATGATATGGCCCTCAGCCAACATCGTGATGCTATCAAGAAAAAAATCGCTTATGTGCCAGATTCACCAGACTTATTCTTAAATTTAACTGCTAATGACTATTGGTACTTTTTGACACGTATCTATGATTTGGAAGCTAGTCAGGTTGAGGAACGTTTGACTAATCTTATGGCTACCTTTGACTTGACGGAAAGTCGCTATAACCTCATTTCTTCCTTCTCTCACGGTATGCGTCAGAAGGTTGTCGTTATCGGTGCTCTTCTGGTTAATCCGCAGATTTGGGTTTTGGATGAGCCTTTGACTGGTCTGGATCCACAGGCATCTTATGATTTGAAAGAAGCCATGCGTAACCACGCTAAGGAGGGTAATAGTGTGCTCTTTTCAACCCACGTTCTAAGTGTAGCTGAGCAGCTCTGTGATCGTATTGCTATTTTGAAGAAAGGAAAACTCATCTTCCAAGGGTCTCTAGCGGAACTTAAGTCTCAGTACCCTGACAAGGATTTGGAAACTATTTATCTGGAAATGGCTGGACGTAAGATCGAGGAGGTGTAGTCATGAACTGGAACCATGTTTGGGAGCTTTTTAAAATTAATCTCCTCTATGCAAATCCTCAAGCAGTAACTAACCTACAGAAACGTCAGGAGAAAAAGAAAAAGGCTAATTTCTCCATCGTTAATGCCATGCTTAGACAACAACTCTTGATTTTAATTATTTTTACGGTTGTATATAGCTATCTTTTTGTAGGTGTCGATTATAAGGCCAATCCTGGAGTCTTAACCCTATATCTTTTGACATTTTCAGTCATGGGGCTTCTCCAGACTTTTACGGCTCTCTATAGTACCTTTTACGATAGTAAGGATAGCAAGGCTTATCTGCCTCTTCCCTTAAAGCCATCAGAAGTCTTTTTGGCCAAGACCTTGTCAGGTTCTATGGTTGGGATGACTTTCATGGTACCTATCCTTAGTCTTCTCATACTAGCTTACTGGCAATTTATTGGCCCGCTGGGGATAGTCGTGGGGCTGCTATCCTTTATCGTTTCTCTCTTTATCAATCTCGTTTTTTCAGTGATTCTGTCTAATAGTATTGGAACGCTGATTGTTCGCAGTTCTCGTCAAAAGCTCTATTCGACTATTTTGATGACCCTGTCAACCCTATTGATTATGTTCCCTATCATGATGGTTAGTTTTCTTAATGGTTATGTTAAGGGTGCTGGACATCTCGATTTTCCTTTGTTGCCTTATCTAAGAGGTTACTATGATGTGGTAGCTGCTCCTCTATCTCCGGAGGCTCTACTAAATTTTTATCTTCCTCTTATCTTAGTGCTTATCTTGGGCTTTTGGTTTTATAAAGTCAGAATGCCTCGTTATTTCCACGAAGCCATTTATAACAAAAAGGCTAGAAAGACTCAGGTAAAAGTTGTTACTCGAAGTCAAAGACAGGTCTTGGTTCGCCATCATTTATCTACTTTGGGAAACTCAACCCTCATTATCAATACCTATGTGGTACCAGTGTTGTATATGATCATGCTGGGTGGAGGTGCGTTCTTTTTGAAAGATTTAGGTCCAGACTATTTCGGGCTCATGCTTTTAGTCGGAATTGCCTTTGGTTTCTTTTCAGCGCAACCAACAAGTTTTCTTGGGGTGGCAACTTCCTTAGAGGGAACAAACTTTGACTTTATTCGTAGCTTGCCAATCAATACTGGTGACTATCTTCGTCAAAAGTTTTGGATTTTCTATGGCTTGCAAGTCAGTGTTTCCCTCTTATTAGGAGGACTTGGTTTAATATTCCTTGCACATCTCCATCCGGTTTTAGTACTGAGTTTCATCATTGGTTTCCTTGCGACAACCTATCTTGTAGGTGGCTATTTCTTTGAACGTGACCTTAAATTGTTAGAAGTGAATTGGCAGGAAGTCACTCAGCTCTTCAATCGGGGTGGCGGACAGTGGCTCTATATGGGTATCTTTATTCTTACAATTTTCATCGCTGCCTTGCTAGGAGGTATTGTCTTCTTTGCAAGTAAGTTCTGGATTGCCCTAGTTGTTAATGTTATAGCAACTGGACTTCTAGTTTTAATTGCTCTAATCATTTATCTTTTTGTTGATCGTAGACGTTGGAAACGCATTAGAACTATGTTTTTTACCTAGGTCAAATTGTTTAAAGAGTCTCTCTGATTGAAGGGATTCTTTTTTGATGGATAATACTGGATGTGTAAACCTATGCATTATATATGTTAAAATACAAGAATTTAGTATATAATCATAAACATGAAACGAAATTTTGACTCAGTAAAACGCCTAGTTATCAAAATCGGGACCAGCTCCTTGGTTTTGCCATCAGGGAAAATTAATCTTGAAAAAATCGATCAGCTAGCTTTTGTGATTTCTAGCTTACACAATAAAGGGATTGAGGTTGTCCTCGTATCCTCTGGTGCTATGGGATTTGGTCTTAATGTTCTAGATCTTGAGACGCGTCCAGCAGAGGTAGGTAAGCAACAGGCTGTCTCAAGTGTAGGGCAGGTGGCCATGATGAGCCTTTATTCTCAAGTCTTTTCACATTACCAAACCAAGGTATCTCAGCTTCTTTTGACCCGTGATGTGGTCGAGTACCCCGAGAGTTTGGCCAATGCCATCAATGCCTTCGAAAGCCTCTTTGAGCTTGGAGTAGTTCCAATTGTTAATGAAAATGATGCTATCAGTGTAGATGAAATGGATCATGCAACTAAGTTTGGGGACAATGACCGCTTGTCAGCTATCGTAGCTAAGGTTGTTGGTGCGGACTTACTTATCATGTTGTCAGATATTGATGGGCTCTTTGATAAGAACCCAAATGTCTATGAGGATGCAACCCTTCGTAGCTATGTACCAGAGATTACCGAGGAAATTCTAGCCTCAGCTGGTGCTGCTGGTAGTAAATTTGGTACGGGTGGTATGATGAGTAAAATTAAGTCAGCTCAGATGGTTTTTGAAAATCAAAGCCAAATGGTTTTAATGAATGGTGAAAATCCACGTGACATTCTTCGTGTCCTAGAAGGAGCCAAAATCGGTACACTTTTTAAACAGGAGGACTAATATGACATACATTGATACATTGGGCCAGCAGGCCAAAGTGGCGAGTCGTCAGATTGCTAAATTGTCAACAGCAGCTAAAAACGACCTTTTAAATCAGGTAGCTAAAGCTCTAGTAGCTGAGAGTGACTATATTATCACTGAAAATGCTAAGGATATGGCCAATGCCAGCGAAAATGGTATTTCAAAGATTATGCAAGACCGCTTGCTCTTAACGGAAGACCGTATCGCAGGGATTGCTGAGGGTGTTCGTCAAGTCGCAGATCTCCAAGATCCCATCGGCCAAGTAGTTCGTGGTTATACAAATCTAGATGGTCTTAAAATTGTTCAAAAGCGTGTTCCCATGGGTGTTATCGCTATGATTTTTGAGAGCCGTCCTAATGTTTCAATCGATGCTTTTAGCCTTGCCTTTAAGACTAATAATGCCATTATTCTTCGTGGAGGACGTGATGCTATCAATTCCAATAAGGCTTTGGTTACGGTAGCTCGTAAAGCTTTGAAAAATGCAGGAATTACAGCAGATGCCGTTCAGTTTGTTGAAGATACCTCTCATGAGGTAGCCGAGGAACTCATGGTGGCGACCAAATATGTTGACTTGCTCATCCCTCGTGGCGGAGCCCATCTCATCCAAACTGTGAAAGAAAAAGCCAAGGTTCCAGTCATCGAAACGGGTGTTGGGAACTGTCATATTTATGTGGATAAATATGCTAACTTAGATATGGCGACACAGATTGTCATCAATGCCAAGACCCAACGACCAAGTGTGTGTAATGCTGCAGAATCTCTCGTTGTCCATGCTGATATTGTAGAAGAATTCTTGCCTAACTTGGAAAAAGCTATTTCAAAAATTCAGTCTGTTGAGTTCCGCGCGGATGAAAGGGCTTTGAAACTTATGGAAAAAGCTGTACCCGCTTCACCAGAGGATTTTGCGACAGAGTTTCTTGACTACATTATGTCTGTTAAAGTAGTAGACAGCCTTGATGAGGCGATTAATTGGATTAATACTTACACGACATCACATTCAGAAGCTATCGTGACTCAGGACATCAGTCGTGCTGAGCAATTCCAAGACGATGTTGACGCTGCAGCTGTCTATGTCAATGCCTCGACTCGTTTCACAGACGGTTTCGTCTTTGGATTGGGTGCTGAAATCGGAATCTCAACCCAAAAAATGCACGCCCGTGGACCAATGGGACTTGAGGCCCTAACTTCAACCAAGTTCTATATTAACGGTCAAGGTCAAATTAGAGAATAACCCATCAAGCTCCATGAGGGGCTTTTTTGGTCAGTTTGCTAGAGTAAGACGCTTCTGATATATTGGGGGCATCAAAAATGAGGAGCTTTGGTGATGTTTAAAGACCAATAAAAAGCTTCGTGTATACAAAGCTAAGAAATGAGGTGATTTCATACGTCAGGTTATACTTGGCGTTTTTTATTATATTTAAATTCAGTAATAAAATTCTAGATTAGAAGAGTATTGTTTTCCTGAAAAAATGAAAATATATTAAAAATAATCTATTAAATTTTTCAAAAAATACCCAAAAAAGTCTTGACAAATTTTCGGGGGGATAATTAGTGGGAGTTTTAATGTTTAAAAGTCAAGAGGAGTTTAGGATGAATTCTAAGAAAATCATTTCATCAGTTTCTTTGGCGACAGCTGTCCTTGCGACAGGTATCATTAGTCAAGAAGAAGAAGCACATGCTGATAGTGTTGATAATACTACTATGACAATAGCCAGTCAGGCACAGCCCTAGTTAGTTACCGCAGAACAATTTGCATCCGCAAAAGCAACATTTAAAAATAATCAAGAAGCTCAAGCACAAGCTCAGTCAGCGGCTGATAGTAAAAAGCAGACCTTTGGAGTCTGCTTTTTGGATACCTAAATTTTATCGAAAATAGTAATATTATTTTGATAATAATTTTTGTATTCAATTATAATTGCTAGTCTATTTTATGGTGTTAATTGTGTCAATTTCACCCCAATTTTATGGCTTTTAGTCTATTCTCATGAAAGTTTCACTTTTTTAAATATTGATATAAAGGGATTTGTAAGTATTGAGTATTTGTAGTTTTCAATAGAGAAATTCTCTAAAAAATATTGGATGGGCTATGTCGATTTCACGGGACGTTCAAGCTGCTCAGATTATTGGTTTGCCTATTTGGTCAATGTTCTGATTACATGGTGCCCATATATAGTGGTAGCAGTTGTTGGAATAATTTCTTCTTCAATTGGTTCAAGTGCTCTGGCAATCATTTCACTCATCCTTGGACTTATCATGTGGGTCTATACAATTGGTGAGTTCTTACCAGGTCTTGCTGTAATAGTTGGTAGTTTGCATGATACTGGATATACATGGCCTTATATTTTTACTATTTTTATTCCGTTTGTAGGTTGGATTATTTTACTTGTTTTGTTATGTAAGCCAACTAAAGTTGAGTCCCCATTTAACAACTCTTAGCGGTCAATCTCGTATGGAATATTGTTCTCGGTATTATGATATTTACTTCGAAACCAGGTACGAAATACCATCAAGATGCTTTAGGAAATGAATTGCTCGATTAATGGATTTTGAATAATGTGTAGGTAATCAAACCAATTTTTGAATTCTTTTAAAGTCGGTTTCTCTAATCCCCTAATCTTTATGTCAATATTGCACATTTTAATACCTCTGATATAATTTTATCTAAGACTAATTGATACTAAAATTATATTTAAGAAATGTGAATACTCTATGAAACTACTTCGTCATTTAAAAGAAAAACGTTACCTTATTTTGGCTTTTACCCTACCGGCTATCCTTTTGGCTTTGGCAATCGTCTTTTTGTATCCCACGCACAATCGTGCTAAGGTACAAGTCAAGGTAGATACTAAGCAGTCATCATCAAGCAAAACCAAGTTTTCGTCCAAGTCATCTAGCTCTAGTTCATCGTCATCTTCAACAAGCTCAAGTGAATCTTCGTCCTCAAGCTCCTCGGTATAACTATGAGCCACCAACAACTGACACCGACTCAAATAGTGGTACCTCAAGCTATACAGACCCTGCCTACGGCTCAGATATTAGAGCTCTACTGTGACCGAATAGAGAGAAAGATTATCATGAAAAAGAAAATATTGTTATTAGTAACTGGCTTATCTAGCCTATCCCTTTTGGTAGCTTGTTCAAATCAGTCTAATCATTTATCACAAACAAATTCTGCCTCATCAGTAGAGCAGTCCCAATCAGACGGGAGCGAAAGCGAAGACTCAAGTTCAAGTGAAGAGAAGAAAGTAGATACCTCTGCTTATGACGACATTATCAGCAAGTATCAAACAGCTGTAGCTGACAATCAAACTGACGCTTCAATTAATCCTTTGGTGGTGACCTATGCTCGTTCTCAAACGAATCCGGCGTCCACTGTCTATGCTTATTATGATATGGATGGTAATGGGTTGACGAGTTGGTGTTTGCTTTTAAACCTGGAAATGTCTTTAAAGACTATATGATTACGGATATCTACACTATTTCTAAGGATGATAGTCAGGTGATTCGTCTGACTGATGGTTTGCAATTGGGAATGTTAGGTGAGCGTATGACCTTGGCTTACCTCAAGGATAAGACGTTTAGCTACTATGGTAGTGTCGGTGCCACGGCAGGCGGTGGTTCAGGTTACCACTTTAATAATGATGGCCTCTCTCTTGTCAAAAACAACAGTAATTCAGGTGCTGAAAAAGCAGATCTTTCTAGTTGGGATTGGGAGGATTTGAGTAGTGATGAAAGTAATAGTAGTTCTAAAACATCATTGGAAGATAAAACAAGCTCAAGCTCACTTAAGGATGATGAACTGAAAAATGGTAACTATAAGTCAGCTGTAGGCACATGGAAGTCCTCAAATGGAATGATCATCAAAATTACTTCGGATGGACAATTGGAACTTTGGGGGAATGCTTATCCAATTGATAAGGTTTCACAAAGTCAATATGTGTCTGGGATATATAGTTTAACTTATATTGATTCCATTCCGACAGGTAACACACCCCAATTGAGCTTTGTCCTAAAGGGGTTAGCGATTGGAAGTGATGCTGGAGATAACAGTAAGGACCGAATTTTAGCGACTAATGGGATGCCTTCAGAGAAAAGTTATTATTACAGAGTAGACTAATTTTTGAGTACTAATATATCAATCATAAAGCCGGGCCTAGGGTCTGGCTTTTTTGACTTCCTAACAACTTTCAAGTCGAGACAATTTCTCTGTTCTTATGCTATAATAAAAATTATGACTAATGAATTTCACCATGTAACTGTTCTTTTGCACGAAACTGTTGATATGCTTGATATCAAGCCTGATGGCATCTATGTAGATGCGACTTTGGGTGGTGCAGGACATTCGTCTTATCTTTTGTCACAATTGTCTGAAAAGGGACATTTGTATTGCTTTGATCAAGACCAGAAGGCTATTGATAATGCTCAAGTGCGTCTCAAGGACTATATTGATAAGGGCATGGTGACCTTCATTAAAGATAATTTCCGTAATCTCAAGTCCAACCTTGAAGCTTTGGGTGTGTCTGAAATCGATGGTATTCTCTATGACTTAGGCGTGTCTAGCCCGCAGTTGGATGAGCGTGAGCGTGGTTTCTCCTACAAACAGGATGCCAAGCTGGATATGCGCATGAATGAGGAGGCAAGTCTGACCGCATATGATGTGGTCAATACCTATCCTTACAATGATTTAGTACGTATTTTCTTCAAATACGGTGAGGACAAGTTCTCTAAACAAATTGCACGTAAGATTGAGCAAGCACGTCAGGTAAAACCTATCGAGACGACGACGGAACTGGCAGAAATTATTAAATCAGCTAAGCCTGCTAAGGAATTAAAGAAGAAGGGCCATCCAGCCAAACAAATTTTCCAAGCCATCCGAATCGAGGTCAACGATGAGCTTGGTGCTGCGGAGGAGTCTATTCAGGAGGCTTTGGATCTCCTAGCTGTGGATGGTCGTATTTCGGTGATTACCTTCCATTCTTTGGAGGACCGGTTGACTAAGCAGCTTTTTAAGGAAGCTAGCACGGTAGATGTGCCTAAAGGCTTGCCCTTTATTCCCGAAGACTTACAACCTAAGGTAGCTCTGGTTAATCGCAAGCCTATCCTACCTAGTCAGGAAGAATTAGAAGCCAATAACCGCTCGCACTCTGCTAAGTTGCGTGTGGCTAAAAAAATCAGGAAGTAACTATGGAAAATAAGGAACATCAGATTGTTAATAGGGCTATTAGAAACCATATTCGTTTTATGACACGTATGGAAAAGGCCTTCTATTCGGCAATTGTTTTGACAGCTATTGTAATGAGTATCTCAGTCGTCTATTTGCAAGGACGTAATCAAGCCATCAAGAATCAAATCACAGACCTTAATCGCAAGATTAGTGACGAAAAGACAGAGCTTAACAATGCTAAGCAGGCAGTAAATGAGTTAACTAACTCTGATCGTATCAAAGAGATTGCCACTAGGGCAGGCCTGTCTATTAATAACGATAGTATTAAGAGTGTGAAATAGCAAATGAACAGACTTAAAAAACTTAAACATTTATTTCTAAACTATGTCGTAAGGGATAGGAGAAAGCCAGCTCAAAACCGACAGCATGTTGGTCAGAACCTGATGGTTCTCAGTATTTTTATCTTTTTTGTTTTTATTATCAACTTTGTGGTAATTATTGGAACCGATAGTAAGTTTGGTGTTGATTTGTCAACACAGGCTGCTAAGTCTTATAACACGAAAACCACAGTGGCGGCCAAGCGTGGGACGATTTATGACCGAAATGGGAATGTTTTGGCTGAGGATTCAACCAGTTATTCCATTTATGCTATTGTATCAACCAGCTATGTGTCACCAACTCGGGAAAAACTCTATGTACAAGAGAGTCAGTTTGATAATGTTGCCGATATTTTGAAAGACAAGCTAGGAATTAAAAAGAGTTATACTTTGGCTCAATTGCGTACCAAGGGTGCCTATCAAGTATCCTTTGGACTAAAAGGAAAAGGAATCACCTACTCTGTCAAAGAGGACCTTGAAAAGACTTTTAAGGATGCAGGTATTAAGGGGATGGCATTTGAGGCAACAACATCACGTATGTACCCTAATGGTACCTTTGCATCAGAGTTTCTTGGTCGTGCTGAACCTATTGAAAATAAAAAAGATGGTTCTTATTCTTTGATTGGTCAAACGGGTTTGGAGCGTTCGCTTAATAGCTTGTTGACTGGGACAGATGGGGAAGCTATCTATGAGAAGGATAAAGACGGTAATATACTTCTGGGTACGGAAACGATTACCAAAGAAGCAATCGATGGTAAGAATATCTATACGACTTTGTCGGCCCCCCTTCAGACCTTCCTTGAAACGCAGATGGATACCTTTATGGAGCAGTCCAAAGGCATAAATGCTTCAGCAACAGTTGTCAATGCGAAAACAGGTGAAATCCTTGCAACGACACAACGTCCAACCTATAACTCGGATACGCTAGAAGGACAGGCTAAAAAGGGTTACGACTGGGTCAACCGCCTCTATGAAGCTCAGTATGAGCCAGGGTCAACCATGAAAGTGATGCTCTTGTCAGCAGCTATCAATAATGGAAGTTTCAACCCGAATGCAACCTACAGTAACGCTAATGGTATTAAGGTTGGTGATGTTGAAATCAATGACTGGTCAATCAATGAAGGTATCTCAAAAGGTCGAACGATGTCATTTGCACAAGGTTTTTCATATTCAAGTAACGTTGGTATGACCATGCTGGAACAAGCCATGGGAGACAAAGTCTGGTCTAACTACCTATCGCTATACAAATTTGGAATTCCAACCCGCTTTGGGATGGTTGGCGAGTCTTCAGGGATTGTCTCTCGAAACTCAGTTAATATTGCCCAATCATCTTTTGGACAAGGGATTTCAGTAACTCAAGTCCAAATGCTTCGAGCCTTTACCGCAATCTCTAACAATGGTATTATGTTAGAGCCTCAATTTATAAAACAAGTTGCTGATACTAATAAAGGTACTGTTCGTACAGCCAAGAAAGAAGTTATTGGCAAACCTGTCTCTAAGCAGGCTGCTTCTGAAACCCGTAATTATATGATTTCTGTTGGTACAGATCCAGAGTTTGGTACCCTGTACAACAAGTCTGAAGGTTCACCAATCATTCAGGTTGGTAACAATGATGTTGCGGTTAAGTCAGGAACAGCCCAAGTGCCCGATGAAAAGACAGGAACCTATAAAGTTGGGACAAACGAGACTCTCAACTCAGTTGTAGCCATGGTTCCTTCTGAGGATCCAGAATACATCATGTATGTGACCGTTCAAGAGCCTAAGACCTGGAATAATAATTTCTTTGCGACTGTGGTGAACCCTGTTTTAGAAGAAGCCATGTCTATGGGTGCTACTTTGGATACTTCTGTTTCTGAGGGGAGTGGAAAGACTGAAGAGACTAGCTACCAAACTGGTGATATCATTGGTAAGACACCAGGAGAGACAGCTAATACTCTTCGCCAAAACCTAGTTCATCCGATTGTTCTGGGTGTTGGCAATAAGATTGAAAAGGTTTCTGTAGATGCAAAAGAAGATATTAAAGCTAATGAGCAGATCCTAATCATGACTAATGAGTTCACAGAACTTCCAGACATGTATGGTTGGACCAAGAAGAATGTTGAAACATTTGCCAAATGGAAAGGCATTAAAATTACTTATAAAGGTGGCAAGTCAGGGACTGTTACCAAACAAAGTGTTGCGGCAGGAGAAGCCCTGTCTAAAATCAAAAAGATTACCATTACTTTAGGAGACTAAGATGACTATGAGTCTGATAGCAGGCGTGGCCGCTTTTGTGTTGACGGTGCTCGCCATGCCCCATTTTATTACTTACTACAAAATCAAAAAAATCGGTGGCCAACAGATGCATGAAGATGTGAAGCAGCATCTGGCTAAGGCTGGTACACCAACTATGGGAGGGACAGTCTTTCTAGTGGTTGCCATCTTGATTAGTTTGATTTTCAACTTTCACGTCTTTACTGAGGGGCACCAAGCTTATGGTGCTACAGCAGGGATTCTCTTTGTAATATTGATTTATGGTATTATCGGCTTCCTTGATGATTTCCTTAAGATTTTCCATCAAATCAATGAGGGTCTTAAACCTTGGCAAAAGATGGCTTTGCAGATTGTTGCAGGTTTGCTTTTCTATTTCATCCATGTACTCCCTAGTGGGACAAATAGCCTAGCTATTGGAGGATTGACAATTCAGCTTGGTGTCTTCTATGTTCTCTTTGTCCTTTTCTGGATCGTTGGTTTCTCAAATGCGGTCAACTTGACAGATGGTATTGATGGTTTAGCTTCTGTCTCTGTGGTTATCAGCTTGATTGCCTATGGAATCATCGCTTTTGTCAAGGGTGAGTTAGCTATCTTGACTATCATTATCACTATGATTGGTGCCCTTCTTGGCTTCTTTGTCTTTAACCACAAGCCAGCCAAGGTCTTTATGGGGGATGTCGGTTCCTTGTCACTTGGCGCCATGCTTGCCGTTATTTCCATCGCTCTACGCGTGGAGTGGACACTACTCTTGATTGGTGTAGTCTATGTTTTAGAGACAGCTTCTGTTATGCTGCAGGTCAGCTACTTCAAATATACTAAGCGTAAGTATGGTGAAGGTCGTCGTATTTTCCGTATGACACCATTTCACCATCATCTCGAGTTGGGTGGTATCTCGGGTAAGGGTGAGAAATGGTCAGAATGGAAGGTTGATGCTTTCCTTTGGACTATTGGAGCTCTTGCAAGTTCCATTACCCTTTGGATGGTTCTTGGAAACGTTATGAAATAAATGAAAAAGAGCAGAAATGCTCTTTTTCTGTTATAATGATAAGGATAGACTAGATAGAAAAGAAGTAAGAAAAAATGTCATTTAAAGATTTTAATTTTAAAGACTATATTCAAGAGGCTCTCGATGAGATTAAATTTAAGGAGCCAACACCTGTTCAGCAAAAATTGATTCCAGTAGTCCGTTCTGGCCGTGATTTAGTGGGTGAATCAAAGACTGGTTCAGGGAAGACACATACCTTCCTATTGCCAATTTTTGAGAAGCTTAATCCAGAGAGCAGGGATGTTCAAGTTGTTATCACAGCTCCATCGCGTGAATTGGCGACACAGATATATCAGTCGACAAAACAGATTGCCAAACACTCTGATACAGAAATTCGTGTTGTTAATTACGTCGGTGGTACGGATAAACAACGTCAGATCGAGAAACTTAAGGTAGCCCAACCGCATATCGTTATCGGGACACCAGGGCGTATTTATGACCTGTTTAAGTCTGGTGACTTGGCTATCCACAAGGCACATACTTTTGTCGTTGACGAGGCCGACATGACCATGGATATGGGATTCTTGGCTACTGTGGATAAGATTGCGGCAAGTCTTCCTAAGGAAGTTCAAATTTTGGTCTTCTCAGCAACCATTCCTCAAAAATTACAACCATTCTTGAAGAAATATTTGACCAATCCTGTCATGGAACAAATCAAGACTTCAACGGTGATTGCGGATACCATTGATAACTGGTTAGTATCTACCAAGGGGCGCAACAAGAATGGACAAATTCTTGAGATACTTAAGGGGATGCAGCCATACTTGGCAATGATTTTCGTTAATACCAAGGAACGTGCGGATGATTTACACAGTTATTTGGTATCAAACGGTCTTAAAGTAGCGAAAATTCATGGCGGTATTCCACCACGTGAACGTAAGCGTATCATGAATCAAGTTAAAAAGCTTGAATTTGAGTATATTGTAGCGACTGACCTTGCAGCGCGTGGAATTGATATTGAAGGGGTTAGCCATGTTATCAATGACGCTATTCCTCAAGATTTGTCATTCTTTGTTCACCGTGTAGGACGTACTGGACGTAACGGCTTGTCAGGAACAGCAATCACCCTTTATCAACCAAGTGACGACTCAGATATTCGTGAGCTTGAAAAGATGGGGATCACCTTTGAACCTAAGGTCTTTAAAGATGGTGAGTTCCAAGATACCTATGACCGCGACCGTCGTGCCAACCGAGAAAAAGCCTATCAAAAACTTGACACGGAAATGATTGGTTTGGTTAAGAAGAAAAAGAAAAAAATCAAGCCTGGTTACAAGAAGAAAATTCAGTGGAAGGTTGACGAAAAACGCAAACGTGAACGTCGTGCAGCCAATCGTGCTAAGGGACGTGCTGAACGTAAAGCTAAGAAGCAAAGCTTCTAAGCTTGGCTTTTAGATAAAGGTAAATTTAGATTAAAAAAATTTAAGAGGTTGAAACTATAAAGTTTCGGCCTCTTTACTTATTATTCATCTTTTGAGCCGAAGGTCTCACTCCCCAAGCCTTATGACTACAAAGATTTAGGTGTTTTTATCACAGTGGAAAGCCTTAGTTTTTAGAAGATTTTCTTTAAAAGTAAAAGAACTTGTAAGTTCTAAGCTGAATCAACTCTCAAAATTATAATTTCACTACTTTTTGTTGGCTTCCCATCTATAATAAAATCATAGCTTTAAGAAAAGCATAAAACAAAATAGTTTAAAGAAGGTTTTTTTCATGACAACAAAAATCATTAACAATTTTAATTCACTTAATTCCGAAGACCTTTCTATTATTGAAGGTGAGGGTGTGATTGGTTGTGTAGCTGGGGCTGCTGGGATCTCCTGTGCTTAGATTTTTGACTGGAATATCAGTTGGAACCCATACATTACCGATTGTTGGGACCATTCAGGTGGGGTATTTGGGGCATGGTCAGGAGCCGGTCTTGGAATGGCTACATTTTGTGGAGTTTAGTTAGAAATTTGAAAGAACAAAATGATCCGTGCGTTTTTATTTGTGTGTGTTTCATTCTAGCAAGTTGCTATCAGTTGTGTGTTCCTCATCATTGGTTCATTACAATGATAGATGTTTTAGGAGTTACAGGTTTTGTAGTCCTTATCTATACTAAAAAACATCATTACTCATAAGCCTTTCAGTAATTAAAAAATTGGATAGCAAGGAGCATCGTCTCACATATAAAAACTTGGCTGAATGAATGTCAAGTTTTTTTGTGGTAAAAGTGCTAAAATAGAAGTCATGAAAGACAAGATTAGAATTCTCCATATCAATGATTTGCACTCTCATTTTGAACAGTATCCACAACTCAAGCGGGCTGTGGATGATTTGAGTCAGACGGACAGAGAGTTGATTAAGGTAGATCTTGGGGATAATGTGGATAAGTCTCATCCCTTGTCAGATGCGACAGCTGGGCGTTTTAATATAGCCTTGATGAATGAGCTGGGGATAGACTATGCGACTATTGGAAATAATGAGGGGATTGGTCTAGCTAAGGATGAGCTAGACTGTCTTTATGAGCAGGCTCAGTTTCAACCGATCATAGGAAATCTCAAGGATGAGGAGGGACAGCCTGAATGGGCCAAGCCCTATCTTGTTCACAAAACTAAAGCTGGTACAAAAATTGCTTTCTTGGCCTATACCTTTCCCTATTACCTTACCTATGCTCCCAATGGTTGGCAGGTGTTAGAGCCTATGGCTAGGTTGGAAGAGGATTTGGCCCGCTCTGAGGTAAGGGATGCAGACCTAGTCATAGTACTTAGCCATCTAGGTGTGCGTTATGATGAGCAGATTTCAGAGACTTATCCACAGGTCAACCTTGTTATCGGAAGCCACACCCATCACCTTTTTGAAGAGGGCAAATTGATTAATGAGACCTATTTGGCAGCTGCTGATAGATATGGCTATTTTCTTGGCTGTATTGACCTAACTGTGGAAAATGGGCAAATGATAGCGTGTCAGATCGAGGCTATCCCCACTAAGGACTATATCTTGGATTTGGACAAGGAGGACGAAGCCTTTATCAAGGCCATGCGTGAGGAAGGCCATCGTCGTTTGGCCCAGGAAAAAGTGGCTAATCTAGGTCGAAAATTAAATTTTAATGAGACCTGTCAATTGGTTTTACAAGCTGTTTGTCAGGAGACAGATAGCCAGTTAACGCTTTTGAATACAGGACTTATCATGAAAACGCTAGGTCCTCAAGTGACAATGGCAGACCTTCAAGAAGCCCTTCCCCATCAGATGCGGATGGCCCGTCTATTTGTGACAGGGCAAGAACTCAAGGAAATTTGTCGTGAAGTTTTTACTAAGGCTGAACTCCTTAAAAACCAAGCTATTAAAGGTATGGGCTTTAGAGGTAAGGTATTTGGTGAGCTAATTACAGGTAATTTTGCTTACAAAAACGGTAATTTGTTGTATAATAGTAGGGTTGTAGATTCCAATGAGAAGTTTAGTTTGGTCCTTGTGGATCAGTACTACTTTTCTTCTTACTTCCCTACAATCAAGGAAAAGGAAGTCACGCTTCTTTTTCCAGATTTGTTTAGGGAACTTGTGGCCAAGTATTTAAGAAATAATGGTGCTGATTGGGATAAGAGATAAGAACATTATCACTGTGCATCAGGATAGAAAATAAGAGAGCAGAAAGGATGGCGCATGCGTAAAGAAATTTTGCCAGAAATGTTTAATTATAATAAATATCCAGGGCCAGACTTTGTGTATGTGGCCGACCTTCTGAAATCAGATGCCTATCAGTTTACGGTTCTTGAAAATCACAAGGATGCTTTAGACGCCACCCGCTTTGGGCAACGTTTTTCTGAAATCATGCTCAAGTATGACTATATTGTTGGTGATTGGTCTAATGACCAGCTTCGCCTTAAGGGATTTTACGAGGACGATCGTCCCAATACGCGTAAGACAGATCGTATTAGCCGATTGTCAGAGTATTTACGCGAATACTGTGCCTTTGGTTGTGCCTACTTTATTTTGAAAAATGAAAAGCCGCAATTAATCGTCTTTGAAGAGGAGACAGAGCCTCGTCGCAAGTGTCGTCGTTCTAATAATCGTCGTAATTCTTCTCAGGAATCTAGAGAGAAGGAGCATAATGCTTCTCAAAAGAATAAGGGACAAAAAGTTTCTGCTAAGCAAAAGCGGGATAAGTCCAAACGAGGAGACAGGGACCAAGAAGGGGCAAGCTTTGAGAAAGTCAAGCGTCGATCTAAGTTCAAATCTAGGTCCGAGGATGGTAGTCGTGAGCGAAAGCCTAACTTCAAGAAGAGTCAGAAGAAAGCTTCAAAAAATCAAATCCCCTCACTGAAAAAGCAAAGTAATGCCAAGTCAGATGGTCAGCATTTTACAATCAGAAAAAAAGGAAATTAAACTATGTCAGAAGTAACAACACAATCAAAACCAGAACGTCGTAAACGTCAGAAATTAGAGGATATGGAGGGCTACAAACCTTCTATTTACGGTCTTACTCGTGATGAGTTGATTGACTGGGCTGTGGAACACGGTGAAAAGAAATTTCGTGCTACTCAAATTTGGGATTGGCTCTACAAGAAGCGTGTGCAGTCTTTCGAAGAAATGACCAACATTTCTAAGGACTTCATTGCTAAATTGAACGATAATTTCTGCGTAAACCCATTAAAACAGCGTATCGTTCAAGAATCAAAAGATGGTACAGTTAAGTATCTTTTTGAATTGCCAGATGGTATGTTGATTGAGACTGTTTTGATGCGTCAACACTATGGTTTGTCTGTCTGTGTGACAACTCAGGTTGGATGTAACATCGGTTGTACTTTCTGTGCTAGTGGCTTGATTAAGAAACAACGTGACTTGACTGCTGGTGAGATTGTTGCTCAAATCATGTTGGTACAAAAGTACTTTGATGACCGTGGTGATGGTGAACGTGTCAGCCACGTGGTTGTTATGGGGATTGGTGAACCTTTCGATAACTATGACAATGTGCTTCGCTTCTTGCGTACCATTAACAATGATAATGGCCTTGCTATTGGAGCTCGTCATATTACAGTGTCAACATCTGGTTTGGCACCAAAAATTAAGGAATTTGCCAACGAAGGTGTTCAAGTTAACCTCGCCGTATCACTTCACGCGCCTAACAATGACCTTCGTTCAAGCATCATGCGTATTAACCGCTCATTTCCACTTGAAAAACTCTTTGAAGCTATTGAATATTACATCCAGACAACCAACCGTCGTGTAACTTTTGAGTATATCATGCTTAATGAGGTCAATGACCACCCTGAAAATGCTCAAGAGTTGGCTGATTTGACTAAGAAAATCCGTAAGTTGTCATACATCAACTTGATTCCTTACAACCCAGTATCAGAGCACGACCATTATAGCCGTTCAACTAAAGAACGTGTGGCTGCCTTTTACGATGTGCTCAAGAAAAATGGTGTCAACTGTGTCGTTCGTCAAGAACATGGTACAGATATTGATGCTGCTTGTGGACAATTGCGCTCAAACACTATGAAACGTGACCGTCAAAAGGCTGTGGCAGAAGCATCTGGTAAATCAGAAGGTAAGTAAGATGTTTCGGCTGACGACTTGGGTAGATAAGAATGGAGAACTAACACCAAAAGGAAGAAAGCTAAGTCAAGTTTTGGTTTGTTCTTATCTCCTTTGTTTAGTACTCCTTTGTTGGACACCCCAGTATGGGCTAGTTGAAGGTGTTGAAACCCCTGGTATTCAACATTTTGGTAGGGTAGTGGTGCTTTTGACACCGTTCAACAGTCTGACTAATTTTAATCAGCTGGATAGTCTTAAGGAGATTGTCTTTGTCCTTGGGCAAAATGTGACCAACATTTTCTTGCTGAGTCCGCTGATTTTAGGGCTCTTAGCCTTGTACCCAAGATTTAGGTCTTGGAAAAAGGTCCTTGTAGCGACGCTTGCCATGTCTTTGACGATTGAAATCGGGCAGGTGATTCTTGACCTTCTCATTGATGCTAATCGTGTCTTTGAGCTAGATGATTTATGGACCAACACTTTGGGTGGTTTGGTGGCACTAGGTGCCTACCGCCTCCTTGTGAAACTGATTCAAACGTATTTTAATGAGTAAAAAACCTAGGACACTTTGCGTCCCAGGTTTCACTTATTTTCTCTCATACAAATACAACACATCCAAAAGAGGGAAAAATGAATAAACACTTTTAGTGAAACAATGAAACACTTAATGTGACAGTAGTCACCGTATTGACACTAGGAGCAACAATGACAACGGTTAAAGCAGATACTTATCAAAAGTGGCCGTGATGCCGGTATTATGCGAGAAAGAGGGCAGGTTTGGAGCTATTCTGAGGTTAAGAGAGAGTCTCAATTAGCTAACTACAACACTGATGGTCGCTATCTCAGTGAGGCAACTAACTTCGAATTGTACAATTTTGTCAGAGAGTATAAGACATCTGATGAAATCAGACGTATTTGGAACCCTAAGAAGGACGAATCAGTTATCCACGATAAGGATAACTGATTCTATTGATGATGGGCACAAGGCCTATAATTTTGACTCCTTTGCTTATAAATTGCCAGAGTCTACTGATTTTGGAAAATTGACTTATATTGGTCACTTTCAGTTAGAAGATGGTACAATTTATCGCTATTGGAAATAACTTTCATTAGACTTATAATCATCCTTTTGTAGGGATAGGGGGAATAACTTGTTTTTTAAAGAATCAATCATTGCAAAACTTTGGTGGTTTTTCAAGTTAGAAAAACGCCGTTATATTGTCGGGATATTGGCACTGAGTTTGGTTTCGGTTCTCAATCTGATTCCTCCTATGGTTATGGGTCGGGTCATTGATGCTATCACATCGGGAAAATTGACCAATCAGATCTTGCTTTTGAATCTCATTTATTTGCTTTTGGCGGCTTTAGGAATGTACTATTTGCGCTATGTTTGGCGGATGTATATCTTGGCAACGTCTTATCGCTTGGGACAGATTATGCGTTCGCGGCTTTTTGAGCATTTTACCAAGATGTCGCCTTCTTTTTACCAAAAGTACCGAACTGGTGATCTCATGGCCCATGCCACCAATGATATCAACTCTCTAACCCGTTTGGCTGGTGGGGGTGTCATGTCAGCCGTGGATGCGTCTATCACAGCCTTGGTGACTTTAATCACCATGTTCTTCAGCATTTCCTGGCAGATGACCCTGGTGGCAGTCTTACCTCTACCTTTCATGGCTTTTGCGACTAGTCGTTTGGGACGTAAGACCCACAAAGCTTTTGGAGAATCCCAGGCAGCTTTTTCTGAACTTAATAATAAGGTACAAGAATCGGTGTCAGGTATCAAGGTAACCAAGTCTTTTGGCTATCAGGAGGCTGAGCTCCAGTCCTTCCAAGAGACCAATAAGATGACTTTTGAAAAGAATATGCATACTATGAAGTATGACAGCCTTTTTGATCCTTTGGTCTTGCTCTTTGTTGGCTCATCTTATGTTTTGACCCTCCTTGTCGGGGCCTTTATGATTCAGGCCGGTCAGATAACGGTCGGAAATTTGGTAACCTTTATTACCTATTTGGACATGCTGGTTTGGCCCCTAATGGCCATTGGCTTCCTCTTTAATATCACGCAGAGGGGAAATGTGTCCTACCAACGTATTGAGACTCTTTTAGAGCAGGAATCAGATGTTCAAGATCCTGCTTATCCTCTTCCAAGCATTGAAAATGGTCGTTTAGACTTTGCGATTGACCGCTTTGCTTTTGAGGATGAGGATACTTTGCGAGATATTCATTTCACCTTGGACAAGGGGCAAACCCTTGGTTTGGTTGGACCGACTGGCTCAGGAAAGACGGCTCTTGTCAAGTTGCTCTTGCGGGAGCACGATGTCAATCAAGGAGCCATCTATTTGAATGGACATGACATCCGAGACTATCGCCTATCAGACTTGCGTAGCTTGATTGGTTATGTTCCTCAAGACCAGTTTCTCTTTGCCAGTTCTATTTTAGACAATATCCGCTTTGGTAATCCAGATTTCTCCATTGATAAGGTGGAAGAAGCGACTAAGTTAGCTCAAGTTTATGATGATATCAAGGATATGCCTGAAGGCTTTGAAACAATCATTGGTGAAAAGGGTGTCAGCCTATCAGGTGGTCAAAAACAACGTCTGGCTATGAGCCGGGCCATGATTTTGAATCCAGAAATTTTGATTTTGGATGACTCCTTATCTGCGGTTGATGCTAAGACAGAACATGCCATTATTGATAATCTTAAGCATACTCGCAAGGACAAAACAACTATTATTACCGCCCACCGTCTCAGTGCGGTGGTGCACGCTGACCTCATCCTGGTCATGCAAGATGGTCGTATCATTGAACGTGGGCGTCATGACGACTTACTAGCTCAAGGTGGTTGGTATGCCAAGACCTACGAGTCTCAACAGTTAGAAATGGAAGGAGGAGAAGCTCATGCCTAATCAAAACCAATGGTCTGTGTTTAAGCGTCTCTTGACCTATCTCAAGCCTTACAAGTTCTTGACCTTTCTAGCTTTGACCTTCCTCTTGTCCACAACGGTTATCAAGAGTATCATTCCATTGGTGGCCTCTTATTTTATTGATCACTATCTTCATGATATGAATCAGGCGGCAAGTATGATTCTGATTGGCTACTATGGTCTCTACCTCTTGCAGACACTAGTCCAGTATCTGGGAAATCTCTTCTTTGCGCGTGTGTCCTATAGCATTGTCAGAGATATTCGTCGAGATGCCTTTGCCAATATGGAAAAACTGGGTATGTCTTACTTTGACAAGACCCCAGCAGGTTCCATCGTTTCCCGCTTGACCAATGATACTGAGACCATTAGCGAGATGTTCTCAGGAACTCTGTCTAGTTTTATTTCGGCTATCTTTATCTTTGTTACCACCCTTTACACCATGATGATCTTGGACATTCGTCTGACCGGGCTTATTGTCCTCTTTCTTCCTCTGATTGTCCTTTTGGTTAACCTTTATCGCAAAAAATCAGTGGTCATCATTGAAAAGACCAGAGCCTTGCTTTCAGATATAAATGCCAAACTGTCAGAGAGTATCGAAGGGATTCACATCATTCAGGCCTTTAACCAGGAGAAGCGTCTTAAAAAAGAGTTTGATGCCATTAATGAGGAACACCTGATTTATGCCAGCCGTTCTATATCACTGGATTCTCTCTTTCTACGCCCAGCCATGAGTCTACTGAAGCTCCTGGCTTATGCTGTTCTCATGGCCTATTTTGGCTACCGAGGTATCTATCTGGGTATCACAGCAGGTACCATGTATGCCTTTATCCAGTATATTAATCGCCTCTTTAATCCCTTGATTGAAGTGACACAAAACTTCTCGACTCTACAAACCTCTATGGTCTCAGCAGGTCGGGTCTTTGCCTTGATTGACGAACGTACCTATGAGCCTGAACAGAGAGACACAGCTGCCAAGGTTACTGAGGGGAATGTTCGCTTTGAGAATGTCTCCTTCTCCTATGATGGCAAGCACCAGATTTTGAATAATATTTCCTTCTCTGTCAATAAAGGTGAAACCATCGCCTTTGTGGGATCTACAGGCTCTGGAAAATCCTCTATTATCAACGTGCTCATGCGATTCTATGAGTTCCAATCAGGACGAGTTCTCCTAGACGGTGTGGATATTCGTGATTATAGTCAGGCAGAGCTGCGCAAGAATATTGGTCTTGTCCTTCAGGACCCCTTCCTCTATCATGGCACAATCAAATCCAATATTGCCATGTATCAAGATTTAACTGATGAAGAGATTAAAGCTGCTGCTGAGTTTGTCGATGCCAATCACTTTATTGATAAACTTCCTGAAGGCTATGATTCCCCAGTTTCCGAACGTGGTTCAAGTTTCTCAACCGGTCAACGCCAGCTTCTAGCCTTTGCTAGAACCGTTGCTAGCCAGCCTAAAATCTTGATTTTGGATGAAGCGACAGCCAATATTGATTCGGAGACAGAGGCTATTGTTCAAAACTCTCTTGCAAAAATGCGTCAAGGCCGTACAACCATTGCCATTGCCCACCGCCTATCAACAATCCAAGATGCTAACTGCATCTATGTCTTAGACAAGGGCCGCATCATTGAACACGGTAGCCACGAAGAGCTCCTAGCCCTCGGCGGCACCTATCACAAGATGTACAGCCTACAAGCAGGCACCATGGAAGGAGAGTAAGCTAATCTAGACCATAGCTTCTATATTCGAAAAGATTTCTTAAAAATCAAAATCGAGTAGTGACATTTATGTCACTACTTTTTTGTTGGCTACCACCCTATAATAAAATCATAGCTTGAGAGAAAAAGCTAAAAATAATTTAGGAGGTTGTTAGAATGACAAGGCAAACAAATAATACATTTGAAACACTCGATCTCGAGGTACTTGCAAACGTTGAGGTAGTGTAAAATAAGTTGTGTAAACACAAAAAGGAATAGATCCGTTATAGTAGAGTTGCAAAACATTACTAGAAAGAGATTTATTCCTATGACTCAGTTTACCACAGAACTACTTAACTTCGGCTCTATAATTTCTGTAGTGGGAAAAACCACTGTAGAGATTATAGAGCTTTTTGAGATGGTGCCACCTCAAGGTTGAGTAAATCAAAAGATAGAAGGCACAATTACTCAAGGTGGAAATAAGGTGGGCATTAAGGAAGGGAACCCCTCTAGTGACGCTAAAAATAGCATTGACAGTGATAACAAATACACTTACAAAGCTAAGGAAAATTAAACCGATAATTGAGTAATCGAATCTCAAGAGGCTGATTTAGCCTTTTTTGATAGGATTTTTTGAGATATGGATTGACGTTTTTCATAATGTTATCCCTTTTCGGAATAAAAATAATCAAATTATGACATCATACGATAGAGATAGGCTCCGAGGCTATCAGCAGTCATGGTTTCCTTTGGAAATACCAGGGCTGGCACAGTAATAATGGTTAGATCAAATACGTATGCTTGTAGGACTATTTTAGAATGTTTCCTTCTAATAACTATTGTATAACTTTGAAATCGATTTCAATGAACTTGTCCTAAATGACCCCAAATACGGCTTAAATGGTAATAGTGGAGATGACTTTAAGATTTTTCTTACCGTTTGGGACGTATGGCAACTTTTTGGGACGCTGGCTCTTTTTATCCTGAAAATATGACATACTAATCATATGATAATTTGTGATGAAAGGGTTTGGTATGTTTCGTTTTCGTAGGACTTTTGTCCCTCAAATAGACATGAGGGATTGTGGAGTTGCTGCCTTGGCATCAGTGGCCAAGTACTATGGTTCAGATTATTCATTAGCACATCTGCGTGAGTTGGCGAAGACCAATAAAGAAGGGACAACTGCCTTAGGTCTTGTAGAGGCTGCTAAAAAAATTGGCTTTGAAACGAGAGCTATAAAGGCTGAAATGTCGCTCTTTGAGATGGAAGATGTTCCTTATCCTTTTATTGCTCATGTTAATAAAGATGGGAAGCTTCAACATTATTATGTTATTTATAAAAGCACCAAGGATTATCTGATAATTGGAGACCCTGATCCAAGTGTAAAAGTAACTAAAATGACTAAAGAGCGTTTTGAGAAAGAGTGGACAGGTATTACTCTTTTTATGGGACCGGAACCCAGTTATAAACCACATAAGGATAAGAAAAATGGACTCTGGGACTTTCTCCCTTTGATCTTTAAACAAAGGTCCTTGATAGCTAATATTGTCTTTGCCAGTCTCTTGGTTACTTTAATAAATATTTTAGGTTCCTATTATTTACAAGGTATTCTAGACGAATATGTCCCTAATCAAATGAAGTCTACCTTAGGAATTATCTCAATTGGATTAGTTGTGACCTATGTTTTACAACAAATGATGACTTTTGCAAGAGATTATCTCTTAACCATACTGAGTCAGCGATTGACCATTGACGTTATCTTGTCCTACATACGACATATCTTTGAACTCCCAATGTCTTTTTTTGCCACAAGACGTACAGGGGAGGTTATCTCACGTTTTAGTGATGCTAACTCTATTATCGATGCTCTGGCTTCGACGATATTATCACTTTTCCTTGATTTCTCTATTGTGATTATCGTAGGAGGCGTGTTATTGATACAAAATAGCAATCTCTTCAAGCTAGTTCTTTGTTCGGTTCCAATTTATACCCTTATCGTCTTTGCCTTTATGAAACCTTTTGAGCGAATGAATCATGACGTCATGCAGAGTAATGCTATGGTTAATTCAGCCATCATTGAGGACATTAATGGGATTGAAACCATAAAGTCACTAACCAGCGAAGAAGTATGCTATCAAAAGATTGATGGTGAGTTTATTGACTATCTAGACAATTCTTTTCGCCTTTCTAAGTTATCTATACTACAAACATCATTGAAACAAGGTGCTCAACTTATTTTAAATGTACTTATCCTCTGGACAAGGTGCTCAGTTGGTGATGGGAAATACCATTTCGATAGGACAATTGATTACTTTTAATATGTTGCTTTCTTACTTCACGAATCCTTTGGAAAATATCATTAACCTGCAAACCAAGTTACAGTCTGCTAAGGTAGCTAATACTAGGCTCAATGAGGTCTATCTGATTGAATCAGAGTTTGGACAAAGTGATGATACCTATCAAGAAGGCATTGCGGATGGAGATATCACTGTTACGGATTTATCTTATAAATATGGTTTTGGTCGTGATACTTTGACTGATGTCAGTTTGACGATTAGACAAGGAGAAAAAATCAGTTTTGTTGGTGTCAGTGGATCTGGTAAGACTACTCTAGCTAAAATGTTGGTCAATTTTTATCAACCATATAAGGGGCACATAGATTTTAATGGTCAAAATATTAGTCGCATAGACAAGAAAACTCTTCGTCAACATATTAACTATCTCCCTCAGCAATCCTATATATTTAGTGGTAGTGTTTTAGAAAATCTTACTTTAGGTGCAGCACGGGGTATTACGCAAGCTGATATTTTGAAAGCTTGTGAAATAGCAGAAATTCGTCAAGATATTGAAAACATGCCTATGGGGTTTCAGACAGAGCTGTCTGATGGAGCAGGTCTGTCTGGAGGGCAAAAGCAACGTATCGCTTTGGCGCGTGCACTACTAACGAAATCTCCTGTACTAATCTTAGATGAAGCAACTAGCGGATTGGATGTTTTGACAGAAAAGCAGGTTATTGATAACCTCCTAGCACTAAAAGATAAAACGATCATCTTTGTAGCACACAGGCTTAGTATCGCTGAGCGGACCGACCGTATCGTAGTCATTGATCACGGACGCGTAGTGGAGACAGGTTCTCATCAAGACCTAATGTCTTATCCAGGTTTCTATTATCAATTATTTAGAAAGTGAGGAAAAGGAAACACGATGAATCCACAGTTGTTTAAAAGCACAGAGTTTTACCATCGTCGCTACCACAATATGTCTACTGTTTTGATTACTCCCTTGATTTTGTTAGTTATTTTCCTTTTTCTTTTCGCTTTTTTTGCTAAGAAGGAAGTTACAGTCACGTCTAGAGGAAGTATAGAGCCAACCAAGGTTATCGCAGTAATCCAATCAACCAGTGACAATACCATCATAGATAATCAACTGGTTGCTAATAAGGTTGTTAAAAAAGGGGACACCTTAGTTCAGTATTCAGAGACCATGGAGGCATCGCAAAAAGAGGGGCTTCAAAAGCAACTAGAACTTTTAAAAAGACAGGAATCAGGTTTGAAGACCTTGCAATCTAGCCTAACGCAGGGAACCAATCTTTTCCAAGAACAGGAAGACGAGTTTGGTTATCAGAGTACTTTTAACACCTACCTAAGTCAGGCACAGGATATTGACTTGGGTGTGGCTAAAACAAATACAGAGGTTAATAACCAAGCAGCAATTGCGAGTAATACCGGTTCTGCTATTGATAACCAGATTAGTCAATTGCAGACTCAGGTCTCAGAGTATGAGGCGCTCTCTCAAGCTATTACCAATCATGAAACGACTTTACCTGAAGGCAATCCTCATCAGGCAACCTTAAATGCCTATAACAGTCAGTATGCTACGACACCGGATGCCAGTGTAACAGACCAATACCTATCTCAAGTTAATACCAATATTTCGAGCTTGAATGCTTCCATAGGTAATCTAGAAATCCAAAAGGCTGGGACAGGCACAGTTGTAACTTATGACAATAGTGATAGCACTAAAAAAGAAGCTCTAAAAAATCAATTCTTGCAAAATGCAGGACAGCAATTGAGCTCAGTGGAAACACAAATTAACGATACCGAGAGTAAAATCAATCAGGCAGATGTCCTTCTGACTAATACCCTCATCCAGTCACCAGAAGATGGAATCTTACACTTGAGTCAAGCTGATAAAAAAGCAACCATGGCTGCGACAGGAACTGAGTTGGCCCAGCTTTATCCCGATATGACTCAAACCCAGGAAGTTGCCATTACTTATTATGTGAATTCGGATTATGTGCCAAAACTGCAAAAAGGCCAGTCAGTTCGACTGACCTTGGATAAGGTTGGTAATCACGGTACCACAATTATTGGAAAACTTGAGAGTATTGATAATTCTGCCACGGAAACAGAAAGGGGGAATGTGTTTAGAGTAACTGCTAGGGCAAGTATTTCAGAAAAAGAAGCCCAAAATCTACGTTACGGTCTAGAAGGTCGTGTGACAAGCGTTATTGACCAAAAGACCTACTTCAATTACTTTAAAGACAAGTTACTAAACTTGCAAGACCAATAGGAGGAGAATTACTGATGGCTAACAATACGATTAATAACTTTGAAACACTTGATAACCACGCTCTTGAACAAGTCGTAGGTGGAAGTGGGTGGATGGATTATATAAATGGTTTCCTAAAAGGATTCGGAGGGCAAAGAACGCTTCCAACAAAAGACTATAACATTCCTCAAGCTTAGGTATAGAAAAAAGGCTGTTAGGCCTTTTTAGTTATTGTTAATTGTTGTGTGAATGAGAAATTGTTACTCTGTGTTTCTAAGTTTACATTGATATAGTTATCTAAGATTTCTGTGACATTAGCAAGGCCAATGCCTCGCTCTCGTCCCTTGTTGGAGACACCTCTTTCAAATATGGTTTTGGTTTCTGTTTTTTCTTCACTTATGGTATTGCTAATAGATAATAGCTGTGAACGATGATCTTCCCAAAAGCTAATAGTAATTTTAGGGTTTTGAGTTTGAATGGCACCTTCAATAGCGTTATCTAAAAAAATAGAAGTGACGATAATGAAGTCCAGAGTCTCCATCCCAATCAAGTGGATGGGTTCTGGGATGCTAATCTGAGCTTCAATGCCTTCTTCTTCTGCTTGTAGAACTTTTGCGGACAGAAGGCTTTTCAAAGTGTTATCCTGAATATTAACGAGTCTAGCTAAGTCAAAGTTTCTTGTATTTAATCGTTTATCGGATTCTTGAAGCACACTATCATAGGCTTCTTTGACAATATCCATATCGTCTTTATCTATCCCCAATCGTAATGTGACTAAGAGATTACTATAATCGTGTCTAAAACTACGAACAGAATTGTAGAGACCTTCAATATGTTTATTGTAGGTGTAGAGATTTTCTAGCTGGAGATTTTTTTGGAAGTCCAATTGTCCTTGAATCATTTCACGAATGTTTCTGTCTAAAAAGACAATCATAATGAAGAAGAGGACAAGTGAAATAACAACACAGAGTTTTCGAAGCTCCAAAGTTGAAGAATGAGTAGTGTTTTCAAGATACATGAGGATCTGTAACAGTAGGGTGTACCCAAACATAAAAAAGTTAGCAACTATAATAATATGTTGAATCGGAGAATTTGATTTCTGCTTTTGAAGTATGGTAAAACTCCCCTTGAATAATTTAATAAAGAGAAATGATAGACAAAGAGGTGCAATAGATGAAGGGATGGATATTAATAGAGAGCTTTGATAATCGGTGATACTAATATTAAAAAAAGGGAAGATAAAGAAAGTAATCAATCTTAAACTAAGGTTGTTGAGGATATCAGGGAAGAGACCATTGAAAATCTTTATTTTTAATGGTTTTTTAGTCTTAGTGGATAAAAGGAAGGAGAGAAGAAGATAATAGATATCCTCACCCCAGAATTTAATGATAAACCAAGAAGAGTGGTTATAAATAAAATTAAAGGCTAAATTAAAAATAAGGAGTAGGAAAAAATACCTCAGACGAATCTTCTGTCCCATTAAATAAAGGAAAAGAATAATTTCTAGGCCTGCACTTAAAAGGGTGAGAAAAAGTAGCCATAACGTTGTTAACATCCTCTGCCTCTTTCCTCAACAATCTGTGCAATCTTTCCTATCTTCATACGGGATACTGGTAGGACTTGACCATTAATTAAGGTAGCTTCATAATTGGTCAAGTTGACAGAGATAATCATATCTGTATTGACGATATAGGACCGATGGCATGGGTAGAGCTTTTTGTGTATCTTTTTAAAGTCTGCCAGATTTGCTCGGATATCCATGAGGGTATGGATAGTCTGGAGGTGAACATGGTGTTTGATATCTGATGTGGATAGGTATAGAATTTGATCCATAGGAAGGTTTATTAATTGAGACTCTGTTTTGTAGAGAAAAAACTCATCCGTGGTAGTTGCGTTAATAGGGAAGACTTGAGCAATGGTTTCCCCTATTTCTTTTCTAAAGCTAGCTTCATCTAAGGTTTTATTGATGTATTTATAGGCTGTAATGCCAAAAGCTTGAGGCATGAACTCTATATGTGTAGTGACAAAGGCAATGATAGCATAAGGGTTATTTTGACGTATGATTTTAGCAATATCAAGTCCCTTCTTATCTTCACCTTTAATTTCAATATCAAGAAAGAAAATCTGATCGCTTGTATTAGAAGTGATAGCTGATAACAACTGGTCAGGTTTGTCAAAAGACTGGACACAGGATAGATCTTTTCCGAAGGTCATAAGTTCATGTGCTACAGCATCTTCCAAGCGACCCATCTGAATAGAATTATCTTCTAATAGGTAAATCTTCAAGGTCTAGTCCTCTCTTTTATGACGAATACTGTTTATTGAAAAATTGTAACATAAAGAAAACGGTTTTTCAATTTTTTATGAGTGTAAAATGAGAATTTTTTTCTGAATTTTAGAGACTGGATACATTAGAAATTACCATTCGGGACGTATAGCCACTTTTTGGGACGCTAGCTCTGATAGAGACACTTGAATGCTATACTAAAGATGTGATTGAGAGATCACACGATAAAAATTTTAGGAGGTAGTTGCCATGGCAACTCAAACAATTGAAAACTTTAACACCCTCGACCTTGAAACACTTGCTAGTGTTGAAGGAGGACGAGTCAATTGGGAACGATGGGGAATGTGTGGGGCCTCTGTCGCCGTAGGTGCTTCAGAAGGATTCTCTGCAGCTGCAGGTGGAACGGCTTTCTTCATTGGACCGTATGCAATTGGAACTGGTGCAGTAGGTGCAGCTATTGGAGGTGGAGTAGCCTTACTTGGCTGTTAAGGAGAACAACAATGACACATAGAGTTTCAAAAAGGGATATAGTGCTATTTGTCATTGCCCAAGTAGTTAGCATATCCTTACTGGTACTTTTTTTTAGTCAATTACTTCATAACTTATCATCCGTATTCCAATTGGTCTACATCGTAGCAGCTCTCTTAGTGGTTGTGGTTGATATATTGCTCATTCGAAAAATAATGACAAGAAGAGAAGAACCAACTGTGTTAAATCAATTAAAAGCTTCCCTAGCTTGTTTCTTGTTACTGACACTTAGTTGCCTTCGTTTTTTGACAACAGATTTCTATTATCAAAAAGTTATCGCTATATTTGTAGGTTTTTTTCATTATTGGGTTTCGTACTATTTTTATGGGGCATCAAGTATATCAACCATAATATAGAGAAGTAAGTAATTGACAAAATAAGGAGTATAAGCAATGTTTACAAAATTAACTCATAACGACCTTGAAGTAATTCAAGGTGGTGCTGTTTGTCTTATGCCAAATGTGAATAACAAGGAGGGTGACCCCCTTAAAGACGGTTGGGTATCACCACCTAGATATCGAAGCGGTGAAGCCTATCCCATGGTATATTTACCTGTCTGTGCTATTATGTAAGAACTTTAATTTAAAGGCTCTTATTTGATAAGAATATAAAAGTCCCCCTTATTACCCGAACCTTCTGGTGATAGTGGGATTTTTTATATTCTTACCATTCGGGACGTATAGTCACTTTTTGGGACGTTAGCTTCTATGAGAGTTGTAAATTGTTAAACTAGACTAAGTAATCGAAAGGAGTTTATGATGAAAAAAAGGACATTAACGCTATGGCTGATGAGTTCAGCCTTGTTACTGAATCTATCGGTAGGAACTGCTTTAGCGGATGAGGTGGTAGAAACGGGAGCTGATAATTCTCCAAAGGTTGAAGCAACCGAATCTACTCCAGTAGAACAACCATCAGATAGTCAGGAGCAGTCGCTTCCTGAAGATAAAGAGGCACCAGCAGCGACTGAATCAGTAACCTTGGCTGAGTCTGAGGAGGAGACTGCAAATGATATCCCAGCAGTATCTCGTGAGGAATACGACGCTAATGTTGCTGATTTACCTAAAATAAGTTTAGATGATGTGCGTAATGCCTTTACCGAGGATGGTCAGGCACATACGATTTATTTTGGACGTGGAACCTGTTACTATTGTCGTCAATTTTCACCAGAGTTGAAGGTCTTGAACCAACTGATGGATGGTCGTTTAGAGTATTACGATATAGATCGTGAGGATTTTGACCGAAACTATGTGTTTGGTGAGATTGGTATTCCAGGTACACCTACACTACTTTATCTGGAAAATGGTCAGCTATTATCAGGATGGGTTGGTGGTGGACCTGCTCAAACAGTTTATGACCATTTAGCCAGCTCTAGTCCACGTTTTATGACTTTGAATCAGGAACAAACAACCATCTCTGAACCTCAAACTAAAACTGTTCGTCCTACATGAGTAACCGAAGAGAGTACGAAAGAGAAATCTTTGCCAACTGTTCAACCACAGCCGATGTCAACGGTTCAGAAGGAACTGAACGCTCAAACAGGGCAAATGGCACCAATGACTGATAAAGTAGCAGACACAAAAGAATTCCCTAAAACAAATGACGGTGAGCAATCACTTGTCTCTTTTGTGGGGGCATTAGCAATCTTAGCTTCACTCATGTTAGCACTGAGATATTATATTAAATAGGTTAAAAGATTGAGTATCTCCCTCAATTTTTTTCATTTTGTATATGAATGACCATTCAGGACGTATAGCCACTTTTTGTGACGCTGGCTTTTAAATGACTATCAGTGTGCTATACTAAAGATGTGATTGAAAAATTAGTTGAAAGAAATAAGGAGGTTTTCTTAATGAAAGGACTTAAATGGTTTGCAGGAGGCAAAGAGAGACAAGAACAAGCAGTAGCTATCATCGATGAGGTAATTGAAACTATTGGAGATAAGCCAGATTATGCTGATTTGAAGCAGGTCCTGCACTCCTACCGAACGGAACTTGCAGACTCTCGTTCAGCCACTCCCTATATCTTAAGCAGGATGTCACTGGAAATATCCAAAGTGGTCAGAAAAGACCAGCTAACCTTGTCTCCCTGTATCGAGGAGCGAATGGCAGAGTTGCGAAAATTGCTAGCGATTCGTTATGGCTATTGATGTCATTAGGGAGGATTTCTTGGTTTTAAGGTTGAGTTGTCCATTGAGAAAAGGAAGATGGAGCAAAAAGGTTCTTTTCCAATCTGTTGAGGAGCAGAGAAAGAACCTTAAGTCCTAGTTATGATTATGACAAGCGGACAAGTGATTGTGATAAAAGGTGAGTGCGATGCCTTATCTTAACCGACTTCGTTCAGGAAAGTTACTTTATTTACAACTCATGGTTGTTGCCTAAGGTTTGATAGATGGCAATATTGGTTTAGAATTATTATATAATGGTTCTTCCTTCTTATTTTAGTTACCCCTGGGTTTGGTTTCCTTACTGTGTCTGACCTACCAACCAGTGTTCATCGGACGAGAGCTGAACAATCGTCCACTTGGGAACGACAGTTTACTCCTAAACAAATTTACGCTGGTATGGGCTTGGCACATTTGGCTATTATTTTAACTGGTGTTTATCGTTTGCTGACGGTGAGAGGTGCCGAATGGCGCCTAATCATTATTGTTGTGATTGTTTTGGATATTTGTTTACTAGCTTTTCTGACACCTAGAGTGCTTAAAATCATTAAACAAAGTGAACGAGGTTAGAATGGCAGTTTATGATAGACACGCCTATAAAAATAGCGAGGCTGTAAGTGCTTATCTATGCTTTGGTAACTTTGTAGGCGTTGTGAAAACTTTCTGTTTGAGAGAAGTGTGAGGTTTAAGTTTTATGTCAAAAAATCTACGTGCCCTTACGGCCATTGTTTTGTCCCAATTGCTTATTGAGTGTATGGGATTCTTTTTAGGAATTCCTCTTAGTAAGATTCTGGTTTTAACAGTACTTAGCAGTATAGCAGAGGTTCTGATGCATCTTGTCCTAGGCAAAAAATCTAAAGTCACTTTGAGTGATAAAGAGATATGGCATCAATACTTTTTATTCGTTAAGAAGACACTCTGGCTTTCCATTTTGTTTGTTGGAATTTTTCTTTTTTATACGTTGACTAAATCTGACAGCTTTATGCTTTATTTTTACTGGCATATCTTTGTGTTGTTCCACTGTCTTGGCTATATCATTTGTTTAAATAACATCAAAATGAATCGTAAAAATTGAAGATCAAATCTTGTTTATTCTCACACAATAAAAAAATCCCATGGGAGTTCTCATCCTATGGGATTTTTTGCGATAAAGATTAATAAGGCAATGTCATCTTACTTTGGCTTAGGTCCACAGTCACTTCATAGTCACTATTGTCACGAATAGTGTGCTCAAAGTCTGTGGTATAGAGAACGAGTCGGAGTTTGTCGCCCTTGTTGAGTTTGTAGATGGTTGGTTGTAAGTCCAAACCGATAGTCATCCATTCATTTGGAGTGACATTCTCAATGCTAAGGAGATCTTTGCGATTTTGCAGGTTAAGGTGTCCTTTGGTAATGACACGGTATTTTGCCTGCTTGAATGGCAATTCACGTAAGGCTTCCTCCTTGAAGAGACGGCCGTTATCTACATTCATGCGTTTTAATTCAGGTATTGGAGCTAGGTATTTTTTATCTCCCATTTCCAGAACTTGGGCCGAAATGAGACCACGGTTTGTGCTAGACTTGACCCTGAGCTCTAGGTGGACACGACCATTGATTTGGATGTCTTGGTCCAGTTCAAAGTCTAGAGTGATGGCATTGGCTTTATCCATAAAGAGGTCATCCTTAAAGCTTTGATAAGCCTTACCGTACTTAGCAAAGATTTCCTCTTCGTAATGGTTAGCGATACTAGCTTCTGCCTTACCAAGCTGAATGTGTTTACCATTATCATGACCAAAGTTATCGAGAACTTCCCAGGTCTGTTCAGACTGGTTGTTTTGCCAGATGACTGTAGGCAGTGTGTAACCATTATCTAAATCAAGGAGTTTCTGACAAATCAAGGCGTTCATGCTTTCTCGGAAGTCAATAGACTGCCAGGCATTCATGTAAACGTGGGCACCATTATGGAAGAAGAGGTGTTTTTCGAGAGATTTAGGAAGGGCTCTGAACATTTGATAGACATTAATTGGTTTGACATTCCAATCCTGGCTACCGTGTGTAAAGACTACAGTAGCTTTGACACGGTCTGCGAATTGCACATAGTTGCGGTCATGCCAGAACTGGTTATAATCCCCATGCTTACGATCAATAGCTGTGCTTAGCTCATTGAGGTAGGCCTCGTAGTCTTTTTGGTGGCGTAGGTATTCTCCAGCTAATAGGGCACGAGAATAGGTGAATTCAGTCAAGGTATCGAGATCCTCACCAGGGTACCCTCCAGGGCTAACGAGGAGTCCATTTTCACGATAATAGTCGTACCAAGAAGAAATACCCGCTTCAGCAATAACCATCTCCAAACCGTCAACACCAGTTGTAGCAAGGGCGTTGGACATGGTACCCAAATATGAAAGTCCAGTAGTAGTCACCTTACCAGAAGCCCAATCAGCAGTGATTGTATGCTGTCTGCTACGACTAGTAAAGGCGCGTGCACGACCATTGAGCCAGTCAATGACAGCTTTATAGGCCAAAACTTGTTGATAGTCTCCAGAGGTCATGAAACCTTCCGAGTTGAAAGTACCGACACCAGATACATAGATAGAAGCCACACCACGAGCCAACATATAATCGTTAAGTGTATAGGTATCAGTGTGAGCAAAACGCTCCTCAGCCTTTGTGACAGGGTTGATAGGCGTAAGGTCTGCCTCTGGTGCTTTAATTTCTGGACGGCTAAGAGAAATCTTACCAGCTGGTTTGACGAGCAAGTCTCCCTCCATCTTGTGGGTCAGTTTATCAGAGGAAGGTTCATTAGTCCCTTGTTGATAAGGGCTTGCGGTCATCATGGCTGGAACTGGGAAGTCAACATTAGGACGTAAGATAGTCACCTTGACTAGGTCTAACAGCCCATCTTTGTCAGTATCTACAGGTGTTTCGACATAAACCACTTCACGGTGAAGCTGATTAGTGTCAAATGTTGCCAAGCTCTTACCATTAAAGAAGACGTAGTCATTACTTATTGGGATTAAATCTTGGGCTACTAACTGATCAATTAAGGTATTGCCAGATTGTGTGCGTGTCGCTAACAACTGGTGAAGGTTATTAAGGCTACCATCAAAAGCAATTGGGAAGGCCATTTTCTCAAGGAAAGCAACACTGTCGGTAAAGTCCACATTAGGGACAAATCCTAGCAGTTGAAGGGCTACTAAGCCAAAGACTTCAGCAGTCAAAGGACGGTCTGATTGGAAAAAGGACAGGAGGTCTGTCTCTGGATCGGCAATCCAATTTTTCAAAGCCAAATCAGTATCTTCAAAGAAAAGGAAGTACTTGCGAACAAAGGATTCAAAATTGGCTTTGGCACTAGCATCTAGAGAGACTTCAAAGCCCAAAGAACGGAGTTCCTGATAAGCCGTTTCAGGACTAACAGGGATGTAACTGAACTGGTTAAATTTCATATTCAAAAACCTCAAAAATAATACGTAAATATTCCAGAAATATCTTTACATCAGACATTATACCTGATAAAATGATAAATGTCTAAATTATTGTAAAATCGAAAGGAAATAAAGAGACAAATGAATGATTTTCTAAAAGAAGCGTTCACCAGTGAATGGCTTTTGAAATACCTCACTGAGTTGTTCGCGACTGCTTTTCTTGTAGCACTTGGTAATGGTGCTGTTGCCAACGTTGAGCTTACAGGAACAAAAGGTAACAAATCTGGTTGGATTGTTATCGCTTTTGGTTATGGTTTTGGTGTTATGATGCCAGCCCTTATGTTTGGTGATGTTTCTGGTAACCACATCAACCCTGCTTTCACACTTGGACTTGCTGCATCTGGATTGTTCTCATGGGTAGGCGTTCCTGGATACCTTATTGCACAACTTCTCGGTGCCTTCCTAGGTCAAGCTATTGTGGTTTGGGTTCACCAACCTTACTATGCACAAACTGAGAATCCTAACAATATTCTTGGGACCTTCTCAACTATCTCAGCAGTTGACGATCATGATGACACTCCAGAAAATCGTAATCGTGCCTGTGCCAATGGTTTTGTCAACGAGTTTGCAGGATCATTCCTCCTCTTCTTTGGTGCCCTTGCCTTGACAAACAACTACTTTGGTCACAAGCTTGCACAACAAGCTGTTGCTGCTGGTTACACTAAAGAAATGGTTGATGGACAATTCCATGGATCGCTTGAAACAGCCCACATCGGTGTTGGTTTCTTGGTTGCTGCTTTGGTACTTTCATTCGGTGGACCTACTGGACCAGCCCTTAACCCAGCTCGTGACTTGATGCCACGTCTTCTTCACCATCTCTTGCCAACATCAGTTCTTGGTGAGCACAAAGGTGATTCTAAATGGTGGTACGCTTGGGTTCCAGTTGTAGCGCCAATCCTTGCAGGACTTTTGGCTGTATACTTGTTTAAAGCTCTCTACCTTTAATTAATAATAAAAAATCTGAAGCAAATGCTTCAGATTTTTTATGCTTAAAATTTTGAAAGTAGCAAAAACTGAGAAAGTTTTCTCAGTTACATGGGATTAGTCATTACTAGAATGGTAGCACCTAAGGTGAAAATATTCCATAGGATATGAAGCGAGATAGTTGCTGATAGATTTTCTCTTTTTTGGTAGACCATAGAGAGAGCCAATCCCATTCCAATATAGAGGAAGAGGTGGGCAAGGTTGGTGGGCATATGGAATAGGAAAAAGAGACTGGTACTCACTAAAGCAGTAACTATCGAATAAGGAGCCAACCAAGAGCAAACCAACTTACGAAAGAGTAGTTCTTGCAAGAAGGTTGTAGTCATCACGCTAATGGCTACTGGGAGGATAGACGTTGTCGTAAGAGTTCTTTGAAGTTCTGGATGGTAGTTGGTGTGGGTCAGTAGCATAAGATTACTCCCAATAACTCTCATCAAAAAATAAGAACAGCCCCCCAAGTAGTAAAAAGAATGCCTGATCGGCATGTCTAAACGCCAAATGTGATTGACGAAAGTTTTCAAAGTCTTTATTATATTCTAAAATGAAGAAATAGCGAGTCCTAAGGTAAAGATAATATAATGATTTTCCTAATTTATGTGAAAGAATGTAAAAAATTACAATCCTGTATTTCTTAGGAAACTTCTTGTCACACAGACTCTTTTTGGATAAAATAGAAAAGATGGAGGGTATCATGACGCAATCAGGGAATCTTAAGTTTCACACACCAATTTTTCGTGTGAATAATAGACAAGAAAATATCGATTTTTACCAAAATACGTTAGGATTTAAGCTTTTGACTGAGGAAAATGCTCTTGCTGTCTTCACTGACTGGTCAGAACGTAACTCACTTTTTGTAATTGAGGAGTCTCCAGCTTACCGTTGCCGTGCAGTTGAAGGTCCTAAGAAAATTAATAAAGTGGTCATTAAGGTTTCAAATCCACTTGAGATTGAGTACCTTTTGGCGCGTGATGATAATCAAGCTAAGGCTATTTTCCAAGGGGAAAATGGTTACGCTTTTGAGACTATCTCACCAGAAAATGATCTTATTTTGGTGCATGCCGAAGATGATTTATCAACTCTAAAGACAGTCGAGTACGCAGATGTTGAAGAAAAAAAAGATTTTAAAGGAGTTTCAGATTTTACTGTTCAGTCTTTGACTTTGAATGTTGTCGATATGGCTCAAGCGGCTTTTTTCTACGATAATCTGTTTGGCGAAGAATTGCCTTTATCTATCCACTTTGAAAAGGCAGAAGGTCCGGACCTTCAAGTAAGTTCAGATCAAACTTGGGATTTGGAAGTTCTAGAATTTAAGGTAGCTGAAGACTATGATTTGGCTGCCTTGCATGAGAAACTTGACAAGGAACAGTTCTCAAGTTATCTAGATCCTAAAGGAAGTCTACTCGCACTGACTGATATGAGTAATATTGAGGTTTGGTTAACAAAATAATGACTAACTTCAAACAAACATTGTTAACAATTACAGACTACATCAAGGCTGACATCTTCCCGGGTGCCAGCCTTGCACTCTATGATGGAAAGAATTGGCAAGAGTACTACTGTGGTACTCAGGATGGAAAGAATCCAGTAATTCCAGATTTAACCTATGATCTAGCTAGTGTCTCTAAGGTCGTGGGAGTTGGAACTCTTTGTATCTTCTACTTACAGTCAGGAAAACTGGATTTGGATGAGAAGTTCTCCACCTATTATCCTGAAGTAGCAGACAAGACGCTAACCCTTCGTCAGCTTCTTTCTCATAGTAGCGGAATTGATCCTTTTATTCCAAATCGTGATGAATTAGACCAAAAAGGATTGATTGCTGCAATAAATGCCATCAAAGTTAAGTCTGATAAACCATTCTTGTATACAGATATTAACTTTATTCTCCTGGGCTTGATGCTTGAGAAATTATCTGGACAAAGACTGGACAGGCTTTTTGACAGCGAAATTTTCCAACCTTTTGGTATGATTGACACACAGTTTGGTCCAGTTGACCTTGCTGTTCCAACTGTAGAGGGAATTCCGGGAGGAACTGTTCACGATCCCAAGGCTCGAGTGCTCAAAGAGCACACAGGTTCAGCAGGTCTCTTTTCAACCCTAAAGGACTTGGAAATCTTTGTTAACCATTATTTGAAGGATGATTTTGCTAAAAATCTGACGCAAAATATCAGTCAATCCAAGAAGGAGCGTAGTGTCGCGTGGGACCTTCAAGGCGATTGGATTATTCATACTGGTTATACAGGTACCTTTGTGCTTATCAATATCCCTCGTCAACGTGCGGGGATTTTCCTCAGTAATCGTACCTATTACAAGGATGAGAGGGCTCAATGGATTAAGGACAGAGATGCTTTGATTGAGATAATGAAGAAGGAGTTGGTTTGTGAAATGGTCGACCAAGGAAAATAATGATAAATTAAAAGTTCAATTAGAACCCCTCCGTAGTTATACGGAACACTTTGACTCAGGTATGATTCATAGGGCTTTGCCAATGGCTACATAGGTTCGTGTATTAATACATCAAACAGATAAGTCCAATTTATTGACTTCTGAGCACTTTTTCATCCGGCTGTTGTCGGCGCCGATCATTGTGCGATCGGGGGGTGGGCGTATGAATTCATTGATTAGTTTAGAAAAAGTTAATTATAAAATCTCTGATCAACATATTTTACATGATATTGATTGGCAGATTCCAGCTGGGGCTCATATTACATTGACGGGACCATCCGGTGGTGGGAAAAGTACGTTATTGCGGATCATTGCGTCCATGATTTCTAAAACAAGTGGGACCTTGATTTTTGATGGGCAGCCGATTGAAAGTTATGACCCAATCATGTATCGGCGGCAAGTCTCATATTGTTTCCAACAACCGACGTTATTTGGTGAGACGGTGGCAGATAACTTAGCTTTCCCGTACCAAATTCGTAAGCAAGTCATGGATACGCAACGAGTGGTAACGGCGTTAAATAATGTTGGGCTGTCCGAACGAACCCTGCATCAGCCGATTATCGAGCTTTCCGGTGGTGAACGGCAGCGGGTCGCGCTGATTCGCAATATCTTATTCTTACCAAAAGTGTTGTTATTAGATGAGGTGACAGCTGGTTTGGATGAAAATAATAAGCAAATCGTACACGCCTGGTTACGACAGTTAAATGAGCAGGATCACGTGACAACGATCATGATTACTCATGACGCGACAGAGATTGCTGCGGCAGATCAATTAGCGAAAGTGATTGCTGGCAGATTGGAGGTGCACGCATGAATTTAGCAGTTAATAATACGTCGCTATTTTTGGCGGCAATGTTAGTGCTCGTCGCGTTAGGAATTAGTTTGTGGCAGAAACTTGGCTTGGATAGGGACATCGTCATTGGTGTCGTGCGGGCTGTTGTACAACTATTTATCGTGGGTTACTTGCTAAAGTATATTTTCCGAGTCAACAATTTGTGGCTAACGCTGGCGATGATGGGCTTCATTATCTTCAATGCGGCTTGGAATGCGAAAAAACGGGGGCCGGGGATTGACCATGCATTAGCCATTTCGTTATTAGCCATTTTTGTTAGTACAGGGGTAACACTCGGCGTCCTCGTGCTATCTGGTGCGATTAAGTTTGTGCCATCGCAAATGATTCCCATTTCTGGTATGATTGCGTCGAATTCAATGGTCGCAGTTGGGCTGGCTTATCGCAGCCTCAATAGCCAGTTTCATGACCAGCGCCAAGGTGTGCTTGAACGGTTGGCGTTAGGGGCTGGTCTACTTGATGCTTCGATTGCCATCGTGCGTGAGGCGATTCTTACGGGGATGTCACCAACCATTGATTCGGCAAAGACTGTGGGTCTAGTCAGTCTGCCAGGGATGATGTCCGGTTTGATCTTTGCAGGGGTCAATCCAGTACGGGCCATTAGGTATCAAATTATGGTCACGTTCATGCTCTTATCAGCGACTAGTTTGGGGTCAATCATTGCGTGCTATTTAGCTTACCGTAATTTCTATAATGAACAAAAACAGTTGAAGTAATGACTCCTGATTGCAGTCCCGTGGGGAGTCCTTATCCTGAATACTGATCATAATTTTTGATTGAGATGATTACGATGAGGAATGTATACACACTCAGAATAAGTTGAGATAGATACCGATACTATCCCAATTTATTTTTTTGTGGTTAAGCTGACAATAGCTTGCCCCACGCGGGTAGCGTTCTGCATGACATGCTCTCACTGAAAGTGATCCTGCAATGATAAATTGCCCTGTCACGGCGTGACCCGCCGGAGGTTTTTCTAGCCGGATAATAGGCGCTGAAAAATAGCAGTTTCCCCAGAAGGAAGGGGAAACGCTACTGTCATCGCTTGTCGATGACGTGCCTCGCAGAGCCTGTCCAAAATAGAATTTTGGACAGGCTATACCAGATTTTTAACGGTGTTATACTGGTCTTGGAAAACCTTTTTTGAGGAGGCATTTTTGATGGCGCATTTAAAGAAAATTATGCGTGGTGCAGTACCCGGTTTAGCTGTCCACTTTGAACGTAAAACTGACCATCACACCAACAAAGAAATTGATGTGTCGCAAACTTATCTGAATCAAGATATCATGACGGATGGTTCTGATATGGTTTCACGCTTCAATGCGCGTTTAAATGACGTTTATTGCATGCAAAGAGACGATGTGAAGGAGCCCGTTAGCGACTTGGATAGTCACTCTTACCCGAAGATCTTGCAGAAGCGCCCTACGAGCAACAAAGCGCCTTTTTTGAAGAAACCACCAATTTTCTTAATGAACGTTATGGTCAAGAAAATGCCGTGGCCGCTGTTGTGCATTATGACGAGACAACCCCTCACTTGCACTATGCCTTTGTCCCCGTTGTTTTTGATAATAAAAAATCACGTTATAAAGTCTCGGCTAAAGAAGTGCTCACGCGCCATGATCTGCAAACCTTTCATGATGATTTAGATCAAGACCTAAAAAAGGTGCTGCTATAATGACCAATAAAGTTACGTATGTTGGGAGAAGATAGTTACATGGGTACTAATATGATGGTCCTAGAACCAAAAGGTATTGATCCTGAGTATCGCTATACTTTTATCAATAAGACAGGATTGTACAAGATTGCAGACACATCAACTATTCCCCAAATCAATAATAAACACATCGAACCTTACTTATTATTAATTCCCAGCTTAGAAGAGCAACATAAAATCGGTTCATTCTTCAAACATCTAGACGAGACTATCGCTCTTCATCAACGTAAGTTGGATTTGTTGAAAGAACAGAAAAAAGGCTTTTTACAAAAAATGTTTGTTTAGGGTCCATAATTATATAATGACCCCTAGGAAAGACTACTAAAACAGCCCCCATTATCTAATAATAGTTAGATAACGGGGGTTGTTTTTTTATAAAATGATATAATACTCCCTAGATAGGAGAAAACGTATGTCTAGACAAAAACAGTCGAGTAGACACTCTAAGAAAAGAAAGCTTGTCTCTTGTTTTTTTGGTTTACATGGGAGTGTTTGTACTTTTTTTAAAAGGATAGAAATACTGGAAAAAGATTGTAGAGCTATTAAAAAAAGAAAATGTGGCAGTTCTTGCTATCGAGCATGGCTATTCTATATTTTCAACAAAAGAAGAAGCTTAAGCAGAGTTGATCTACTGCTTAAGCTTTTTTACTTATTAAGGACTTTTCAACCGTAATGTGTTGGATACCAGCTTCTTCGAAGATTTGGCCGACTTCTTGATAGCCATTATTGAGATAGAACTTAAGTGCCCCTAGTTGAGCATGGAGAGAAATAGATTTGAAGCCCTGCTCTTGAGCGAAATCTTCAGCCTCTTTTAGGAGGATGCTACCCAGACCTTGACCTTGGTAGTCGTCGAGCACGGCCATACGTTGGAGTGTAACTTGTGTCAAGTCTATGTTAGGAAGTAGTCGTACGGTTGCTGTAGCCTGGCCCTTGTCATCATAGAGGACAAAGTGAATGCAGTAGGCTTCATTGGCATCAATATCGATGGAGCGAGGAACTCCTTGGCCCTTAACGAAAACGGTGTTTCGAATAGCCACAGCATCTAGATAAGTCTCTGAAAGTGTATCTCTTGTATGTTTGATAATCATAGGAATAGTGTAGCAAAGATTATAGTCTATCATCAAGCTTTTGATAGGTTTTATGCTTTAATTTTTCGGCCGTTTGCATCTTGGATAGGACGGTTATTTTCAAATCCAAGAGTTTGGGAGAATTTTTCCACCTGTTCCTTACTGACAGTTTCTTGGCTTTTGAAGACAATCCAGTTAACGCCTTCAGTACAAGGCGGTGTTGTCAATGAGCCTTCAAAGTTGTAATAGTCCTTGTTTTCAGGATAGAAATCATCAGGTGAGATAGCCTGAGATAAATCCGTTTCAGTATTGGCGGCTTGAGGCATTTTATCCCAGATTAATTGCAAGGCTTGGTTTTTGTCTCCATAGTTATAGAGAACTGAGACAACTGTGATTTTTCCATTATCCGTCTTGTAGACGAAATGCCCTTCGAGAGGATAGGTTTTGCCATCTATTTCATTCTCAGCTGGTGCGTGAAAATGGAATTGTTGCAACTTGTAAACTTCCTTACCAATCGTTAGGGTATTCTTTGGATTTTTAAAGCTGACTTCAATCGTATGCCCATTATTTTCAACTTGAGCTTCTGATTCTTGATTATTAAGGTTTAGTTCTGGAAGATCAACGTCCTCAGCTCCAGTGATATTGATCGGAGATTGTTCTTTACCATTTTTGCTGAGTTCATAATCTTTAGAAAGGTCACCCCAATGTTCAGGACCAGTTATACCCGTATAGCCCCATTGGACCTCTTGAGACTTAGAGGTTTTACTTTTAGTTTCAGACTGGCAGGCTACGAGTAGGATGGTAGCTGCTATAAGAGACAATAATCCAATTAGCTTAAAACTTTTCTTATTCATCTTTTCTCCCTATAGGCTGTTATTTTTGTCATGACTGCTAGTTGACCTGTTATTTGTAAACTAGTAGTCAGACGGTGACAGGGTGATATTTCTCTAAGGTACTTCTGAAAGTGAAGTGTTTGGAGAAACCAAACAGAAACGCCTTTATTTTATAGCTAATATGAAAGATAGTCAAATATAAATTATAGTTTATTTAGAAAACTATAATGAAAAGCAAGTGTTTTACAAAAAGAAAAGAACTCGCTATTGCGAGCTCTTTATTCATTTTATCCCATAGCATCGTCCGTTGAAAGAACTTCGTGGAAGACACGTTGTGTCAATTCAGTTTTTTGTTCTGGAGTGAGGTATTTAGTGTTTACACAGTATCCAGAGATACGTACGATAACATCTTCACCGCTCATGATCTTTTTGTAAACAGCTGACAAGTCCATAACGTTCAAGTTAAGGTGTTGTCCACCGTTTTCGAAGTATCCGTCAAGGATAGTTACGAGGTTATCAACTTGTTCGTCGCGAGTCTTACCAAGGGCACGAGGTGATACTTGAGTAGTAAGTGAGATACCGTCAGCTGCATAACCGAAGTCAAGGCTTGCAAGTGAGTTCAAGTTTTGCAACCATCCACCTTTAGCTTTGTTAGATGGGTTAGCACCTGGTGAGAAGAATTCCAATTTAGACAAGTTCACTGAACCATCTTCGTTGAGGTATACCCCTTTGTGAACTGGAGAGTTACCAGTTTGTTTAGAGTAAGCAACGTTCGAAGTGATTGTAAGAAGTGAAACTGTAGCTTCTGCATCTTTGTAGAGTTTATGGCTACGAAGACGAGTAGTGTAAGCTTCAATCAACCATTCTGCCAATTCGTTTGAACGTGGGTCATCTTCACCCCAACGTGGGTATTCACCGATTGTTTCGTAGTCGTAGATGTAGCCATCTTCGTCACGGATTGGTTTAACTGTAGCGTACTTGATAGCTGACAATGTATCAACAGTATTTGCGAAACCACAGATACCGAATCCCATGTTAGCACGTTGTTTAGTTGGCAAGAAGGCCATTTGAACAGCTTCGTAGTTGTACTTATCAGTCATGTAGTGGATGATGTTAAGGGCATCTACATAAGTGTCAGTCAACCAGTCAAGAGATTTTTCGAAGTTAGCTTTAACAGTGTCAAAGTCAAGAACTTCATCACGGACTGGATCGATGTCAAATACTTTGTAGTCTTTATGAACATCGTCGTAACCACCGTTCAAACCAGTAAGAAGGGCTTTAAGTACGTTAACACGAGCACCGAAGTATTGGATGTTGTGGCGTTGTTCTTCGTTTTCTGGGTCAAGTGGTGATACACAACATGAGATACAGCTCATTTCACCGTATCCGTCTTTAGCCATAGTAGTCACACCTTCGTATTGAATAGAAGAGTGCTTGTGACTCATGTGCATACAGTAGCGACGGAATGAGTAAGGCAATTTGTCAGACCAAAGAACTGTCAAGTTTGGTTCTGGAGCATTACCAATATTATCAAGTGTGTTCAAGAAACGGTAGTCCATTTTAGTAACACGGTGACGTCCGTCAGCACCCATACCAGCCATAGAAGTTGTGATGAATGTTGGGTCACCAGAGTAAAGTTCGTCGTAAGCTTTTGTACGTGCGAATTTTACAGTACGAAGTTTCAAGACAAAATCATCAACGAATTCTTGGATTTCTGATTCAGTGTAAGTACCACGAGCAAGGTCACGTTCTGCATATATGTCAAGGACGATTGGCACACGACCAAGTGAAGTAGCCGCACCATTGATAACACGACATACAGCCATAAAAGCAATGTTTGTCCATTGGATAGCTTCTTTAGTATCGAAGGCTGGACGACGAACATCTACACCGTAAAGGTCACCAAGGCGAACAACATCTTGAAGTGCTTGGTATTGAAGGTTAACTTCTTCACGAAGACGAATAGTTTCTTCGTTGATTTCTTCGATAGAGTTCCAGTCGTTTACTTTTTCTTGCATCAAGAAGTCAGCACCGTAAAGAGCAAGGCGAGCATAAACACCGATGATACGTCCACGAGAGTAAGCATCTGGAAGTCCAGTTATAGTGTGTGCGTGACGTGCACGACGGATATTTGATGTATAAGCACGGAAGATACCGTCATTTACTGTAGTTACATGTTTTGTAAAAATTTCGTGAACAGCTGGATCAGGTTCATAGCCATGTTCCTTGAGAGCTGTTTCTGCCATACGAATTCCGCCTTTTGGCATGAAATTCAATTTGAATAACTCATCATTTTGAATACCGTAGATTAGTTCGTCGTCTTTTGAAATATAGCCGGCAGGAATATCTGCGATTGATGTCGGACGAGTATCCATTGGGAAACGAGTTTCTTCGTAGTGAGCTTTAGTTTCTTCAATGATTTTTTTGATTTTAAGTGAGCGTTCAGTTGGTCCTGCAAGGAAGCTTTCATCACCATCATATGGTGTGTAGTTTGCTTGTACGAAGCGAGACACACTTGCTTTTTCTTTCCAGTCAGTTCCTTTAAAGCCTTCCCACGCTTTTTCAAAAACATCTGTGTTAGTTTTAACCGTTGCCATAGTTTGGATCTCCTATAATACTTTCTAGAGAATGTAACAAAATCATCTGTTACATTCTCTAGAAGTATTATATCACACAGTAACCGCTTACATAACTTTGAAACTCCGTTTTTAAAGACATTCTTTTATAATACAGTTTTGAAAACTGGAAATCTGTATTATAAATTTCTGTTTTTTTGATAGATTTTGGTATCATAGGGGGAGAATGTTTTGTAGGCCCAAAGTTTTATGTGAAAGGCTTTACAATGAGATAAATTTGAGAAAGGAGGCAAGAAGCCATGCTAGAGTTCCCTCTAATTAATGATACGAGTCGGAAAATTATTCATATCGACATGGATGCCTTTTTTGCTCAGGTTGAGATGAGGGATGACCCTAGTCTTAAAGATAAACCTGTTATTATCGGTAATGACCCCAGAAAAACAGGCGGTCGTGGTGTGGTGTCTACTTGTAACTACGAGGCTAGAAAATACGGTGTCCACTCAGCCATGTCTTCTAAGGAAGCCTACGAACGTTGTCCCAATGCTGTCTTTATTTCAGGAAATTATAGCCATTACCGAGAGGTAGGGATGCAGATTCGTGAAATTTTTAAATGCTACACGGACTTGGTTGAGCCTATGTCTATTGACGAGGCCTATCTCGATGTTACGACCAATAAACTTGGGATCAAGTTGGCCGTTAAGGTCGCTAAACTTATCCAGTATGATATCTGGCAGGAACTCCATCTGACCTGTTCGGCTGGTGTTTCCTACAATAAATTCATTGCGAAGCTGGCTTCTGATTTCCAAAAACCTGCTGGTTTGACGGTAGTACTTCCCGAAGAGGCCCAGGAATTTTTGAAAAAGCTACCTATTGCAAAGTTTCATGGTGTTGGTAAAAAGTCAGTTGAGCGTCTTCATGACATGGATATATACACCGGTGCCGATCTTTTGAAAATTTCTGAGATAACCTTAATAGACCGCTTTGGACGTTTTGGCTTTGACCTCTTTCGCAAGGCTAGAGGCATTTCCAATAGCCCAGTAAAGCCTAATCGTGTCCGTAAATCTATCGGAAGTGAGCGAACCTATGGTAAGCTCCTGTATAATGAAGATGACATCAAGGCTGAGTTGACTAAAAATGCTAAACGGGTAGCGGAAAGCGCCCAGAAAGCTAAAAAAGTCGGTCGTATCATTGTCATCAAGGTTCGTTATTCGGACTTCTCAACCCTAACCAAACGTATGACCTTGGACAAATCAACCCAGGATTTTGACACCATCGATAGGATTTCTCATAGTATTTTTGATCAGCTGGAGGAAAATAGTAGTGGCGTTCGCCTGCTTGGTGTTACGCTGACAGGTTTGGAAGACCAAGAAGGTAGACAGTTAGACTTAGACGATTTGGCGTGATTATATACGTGATTATATAATAGTAGAGTTTTGACTTTTTGCGTTGCTAGTTGACCTTAAAGCATCATTAGACCTGTGCTATCTTAATTAGTAAGTAATAGAAATGAGATAATAAAAGTAATGAAAAAGTTTTTACGTATCTGGGCTTGATTTTAGCAACATGCTTGGTTCTTGTAGCCTGTGCTTCAAATAAGTCAGCTGAAAAGAAAAAACGAATCAACTTCGACATAACGTGTCAAGGCTAATACTAAGACACCAACTCAAGTGTTTTCAAAGTTTCTCAGGGTAAGCTGTAATATGATTGGCAAGATTCAGGACTATAAACTGAAGGAAGTGAAAGTCAAGAAAGATGAAGCAACAGTGACTTTTACTTCACTCTCTGTTAGTTTCCATGGAGCTGAAGCTGCTGTTCGTACTATCCTTATGAGTCCCTATGGTATTAATATTGACAAGTTGAAGTACTGGAACCAATCTGATAAGAGTAATGATGAAAAGGGTAAGGGCAAAGATCTCACAACAAAGTTCCTTTAGTGTGAAAACTTTAACGGTGATTTAAGGATATTGATAAAGAATTGTTCTGTATACCTTTGACAGGTTCAGATAATTTGGAAAGGAACTTCAATTTATCGAAGATAATGGGGTCAACTGGACTATCTCTACAAAAAATTATAAAGAACTTGTCGAGGATCTGGTTGACCATGCTGAATCAGAAAATAAAGTCGTTTACGCTGAACGTATCCATAAGGATTTGTCAGACTATCAACCTGAAGATAGTAGCGACTCAAGTAATAAGTTATCAGGTAAGGACAAGTAGTATTTTATTGCATTTGATGTTAATCATATACGGGAAGCTTTTTTGGACGAGAAGAGTTATTACATGAGTGGCAACCATTTTCTATCACCACTTAGGTTTTTATTATTAGACAAGTTGGGATAAAGATGGTAAACTGTTATTGCTAACTATTAATGAGAGTATCGAGGATTATAGATATGAAAAAATGGCTTGCAGTCATGGGGATTCTTGGATTGTCAGTTATGACTTTGGCAGCTTGTGGAAACAAAGGTGACAGTAAGGTATCTGGTGAAAAGCAGACGATTACTGTTGCGACTGACTCTGATACGGCACCTTTCACTTTTAAAAAAGGTGATGACTTCAAGGGTTATGATATTGATTTGGTAAAGGCTGTTTTTAAGGATTCAGACAAGTATGAGGTCAAGTTTGTAACGACGCCTTTTGATTCCATCTTGACAGGGGTGGATTCTGGACGTTATCAGATTGCAGCTAATGATTTTAACTACAATGAAGAGCGTGCACAGAAATATAGTTTTTCAGATCCGATTTCACGTTCTAACTATGCAATCATCAGTGCTGAGGGTACAAAGTATACTAGCCTAGACGATTTGTCTGGTAAGACAACAGAAGTGCTTCCTGGCACTAACTACGCTCAGTTGCTTGAAAACTGGAACCACGCCAATGCGGACAAGACACCAATTACAATCAATTACGCTTCTAGCTCGACGGGTCTTTCAACACGCGTTCAACACATTCAAGAAGGAAAAATTGATTTTATCCTTTATGATGCCATTTCGTCTGAGTATATTGTTAAAGATCAAGGCTATAAGTTGGCTGTAAACAAGCTTAAAGACGATATCGGTATGAAGACTGATGGTCTTGAATACCTTATTTTCTCAAAAAATAAGCAAGGTAAGGAACTCAAGACTTTTGTCAATAAGCGTATCAAAGAGCTTAAGAAGGATGGAACCCTTGCCAAACTCAGTAAGGAATACTTCGGTGGCGATTACGTCAGTGATTTGAAATAAGACGGTTAAAAGTTGAAAAGTTGAGACTCTTGTCTCTGCTTTTTGACGTTAATAAAGCTGAATTATCAGTGATATGATTTCCTTATCACTTTGATAAGAAAAGACTATTTCACAGACTTTCTGAGTCGTGCTAAAATGAATATTATAAAATTTATGATAAGATATTTGAACGGTTAGCACTAGGCTAACCGACTTTTTTAGAAAGAAAGGGCGACATTGTGAAAAAGAGTATAGAAGCATTTAATCGGTCACCTTGGTATCTTCAAGTTATCCTTGGCTTGGTTGGTTTGGCAGTAGCTGTTGCTTTAGCCATTCCCTTATCATGGCTAGTGGAAATCCTTTGGGGCTATGTTTTGCAATTGGTTACAATTGTCTTCAAATGGATTTCATCTTGGATGCCAGCTGGTAAGCTCTTCTCATGGAAGGCTGTCTTCGATGCTGTTCCTAAGATTGTAGAACGCTTGCCTTTAACCTTGGGATTGACTATTGCAGGTGCCTTCTTTGGTTTGATTTTGGCCCTTGTCTTTGCGGTTGTTAAAATTAATCGAGTACGTATCCTTTATCCAATTCAAGCCGTTTTTGTGAGCTTCTTGCGTGGGACACCAATCCTTGTACAACTCATGTTGACTTACTATGGTATTCCACTCTTCCTTCGTTACTTGAATGGTGAGTTCGGCTTAGATTGGAACATTAATGAGATTCCACCAGCTATCTTCGCTATTACAGCCTTTGCCTTTAATGAAGCAGCTTACATGAGTGAGACCATCCGTGCAGCGATTCAGGCCGTTGACGCTGGGGAAATCGAAGCTGCCCGTTCTCTTGGGATGACATCAGCACAAGTTTACCGTCGTGTCATCATTCCAAATGCGGCAGTTATTGCGACACCAAGTTTGATTAACAGTTTGATTGGTTTGACTAAGGGAACATCACTTGCCTTCAGTGCAGGTATCGTTGAAATGTATGCGCAAGCTCAAATCTTAGGTGGTGCTGACTACCGTTACTTTGAACGTTATATCTCAGTAGCTCTTGTATACTGGGCAATCTCAATCTTGATTGAGTACATTGGTCGTTCAGTTGAAAATCACATGGCCATTAAGGCTCCTGAAGCGACTGACATTTCTGGCATTGGAGGTGACCGCTAATGATTAGTATCAAAAATGTGACCAAGGAATTTTCAGGACAAAAGGTTCTAGATGGCATCGATATTGACATTGAAAAAGGTGAAGTTGTGGCTCTTGTTGGTGCCTCTGGTGCAGGGAAGTCGACTATCCTTCGTTGCTTGAACTATTTGGAACAACCTGATTCTGGTACTATTGCCATTGATGATTTCAAGGTGGATTTTGGAACAATTACCAAGGAGCAAATCCTTACCCTTCGCCGTAAGTTGGCTATGGTTTTCCAACAGTTTAACCTCTTTGAACGTCGTACAGCCTTGGATAATGTTAAGGAAGGTCTTAAGATTGTTAAGAAACTTTCTGACGAAGAAGCTACCAAGATTGCGAAAGAAGAGCTCGCTAAGGTTGGGCTTTCTAATCGTGAAAATCATTACCCACGTCACTTGTCAGGTGGTCAAAAGCAACGTGTGGCCTTGGCCCGTGCCCTTGCAATGAGGCCTGATGTGCTCTTGCTCGACGAGCCGACATCTGCCCTTGACCCTGAGTTGGTTGGTGAGGTTGAAAAATCAATCGTAGATGCGGCTAAATCAGGTCAAACCATGATTTTGGTCAGTCACGACATGAACTTTATTTATCAAGTGGCTGACAAGGTGCTTTTCCTTGAAAAAGGTCATATCCTTGAACAAGGAACACCTGATGAAATCTTTAACCATCCAAAAGAAGAGCGAACAAAAGAATTCTTCGCTTCTTATTCAAAACAATATCTTTAAGATGGGATTTTTGTTACAATAGAAAAGGTGATGGGATAGGACTACATTTCTAGTTCATAGTCAAAGTCCCACAAGGATGACTAGAAACTTTTGAATACTTCAAAGGCGACTAAGGAGTCTACTCGGTGACTGCCTTATGTAGTTATTATTAATCGGATTCAGAGGTTGGAGAATATTGTCTCAGCCTTTTCTATTTTTCACTTTAGGATGATTTATGTTATTAAATATTTTTAAATTTTATCTCTTAGGCCTTGTGATTGCTTTCTTTGTTTGTTTGGTGATTGGTGTCTTTTGGCTTGGATGGCGTGCCCTACGTCATTTAGACAAAACCGTTAAGGAGCGTCAGTGTGCCCTCTATGATGCTATTATGATGTCGATGGTTTCGATCCCAGTATTGGCATTTGCTTTTATGGCGATTCTTATCGTACTGAATGCATAATGCTAGCTTTGTTGGCACATTAGGTGTAAGATATCTCTACAAGAAAATCATATAAGGAGTTACTCATGTACGATACAATTGTTATTGGAGCTGGTCCTGCGGGGATGACTGCAGCACTTTATGCAGCTCGTGCCAACCTTAAAGTGGCAACTTTGGAGCAAGGTGCTCCTGGTGGACAGATGAATAACACATCTGATATTGAAAATTATCCTGGTTTTGAAAGTATTTCTGGTCCAGAACTGTCCATGAAGATGTTTGAACCCTTGGAAAAATTGGGCGTTGAAAATCTTTATGGTATCGTGTCTGGTATCGAAGACAGGGGCAATTATAAAGTTGTCAAAACTGGTGACGAGGAGTACCAAACCAAGACAGTTATCATTGCGACGGGTGCTAAACACCGCCACATTGGTGTTGCTGGTGAAGAAGAGTACAACAGCCGTGGTGTCTCTTATTGTGCGGTATGTGATGGTGCCTTCTTCCGCAATCAAGACCTCTTGGTTGTTGGTGGTGGAGACTCTGCTGTTGAAGAAGGAATTTATTTGACACGCTTTGCCAATAGCGTGACCATTGTTCACCGTCGTGACGAATTGCGTGCTCAAAAGGTCCTTCAAGCCCGTGCCTTCGCCAATGAAAAGGTCAAGTTTATCTGGGATTCCGTCGTTGAAGAAATCAAGGGTGATGACATCAAGGTTCGCAGTGTTGATATCAAGAATGTCAAAACTGGTGAGGTGACTAACCACGAATTTGGCGGTGTCTTTGTTTATGTCGGACTTGATCCTGTTTCAGATTACTTGACAGGCCTCGACATCACTGACCAAAATGGTTGGGTAATCACAGATGATAAGATGGCGACAAGTGTTCCAGGTATCTTTGCCATTGGTGATGTGCGTCAGAAAGACCTTCGCCAAATTACCACAGCCGTAGGGGAAGGTGCCATAGCCGGTATTGAAGCTTATAACTACGTGACTGCACTTGGTGATAAGTAACATAAATGGAAATTCGGGAGAATTTCGAGTTTTTTGTGTTTGTGTGATGATCTTTAGCTAGTCTAGCCTCCTTTGGAGTAACATCTATGTGTAGTTTTTTGTTATAATAGAGAAGTCTTACTAAAAGTCAGTAAAAACGAGGTGACCGACTTGCGTGTTGTAGCAGGTGATTTTGGCGGGCGTCCGCTTAAAACGTTAGAAGGCAAAACGACTCGTCCAACAACGGACAAGGTCAAGGGTGCCATTTTCAATATGATTGGTCCTTTCTTTGATGGAGGACGTGTTTTGGATCTTTTTTCTGGGAGTGGTAGTTTAGCTATTGAGGCTATTAGCCGTGGCATGTCGTCTGCTGTCCTCGTGGAAAAGGATCGTCGAGCACAGGCTGTTATTCAGGAAAATATCAAGATGACCAAGAGTGAGGAACAGTTCCAGCTTTTGAAGATGGATGCGGCGCGTGCATTGACACAATTGACAGGTCAGTTTGACTTGGTGCTCTTAGATCCGCCTTATGCGAAAGAGCAGATTGTGGCCAATATTACTCAGTTAGAGGAGCAGGGGCTCTTGTCTGAAGAGGTGATGTTGGTTTGTGAGACTGATAAGGGTGTGGACTTGCCTGAAGAAGTTTCAAACTTTGGGATTTGGAAGCAGAAAACCTATGGTATCAGTAAGGTGACCGTTTACGTGCGTTAGCCTTTGGTAGGGAAGTTGTAGAAAGGAAATGCTATGACCAAGATTGCTATGTTTACGGGGTCTTTTGATCCAATTACAAATGGGCATATGGATATTATTGTCAGAGCCAGCAAACTCTTTGACGAGCTCTATATAGGACTTTTTTATAATAAAAATAAGCAGGGCTTCTGGGATGTTGCGACTCGCAAGCGTATCTTGGATGAGGTTGTGGCAGATTTTCCTAATGTCAAGGTCATAACGGCCCACGATAGTCTGGCTGTAGATGTCGCCAGAGATCTTGGTGTAACTTATCTGGTTCGAGGCCTACGCAATGCGACAAACTTTGACTATGAGGCTAATATGGACTATTTCAATAAAGGTTTGGCGCCAGAACTTGAAACGGTTTATTTGATTGCTAGTCATGAGGTGACACCGGTGTCTTCAAGTCGTGTGCGTGAGTTGATTTATTTTGAGGGGGACATTAGCTCCTATGTTCCGCAAGCAGTTGTTAAGGAAGTGGAGGCCAAGCGTGGCAAACAAGATAAAATCTAAAGCGCTATTAGAGAAAATGTGGCGTATTAAGTGGTGGTTATTAAGTATTTTTACGGTATTTTTCCTCCTTTTTGCCCTCTTTTTCCCGCTCAATAATTACTATGTGGAGCTTCCGGGTGGTGCTTTTGATACCAAGGAAGTCTTGACAGTGAATAAGAAAGCTGATGATTCTAAGGGCTCCTATAATTTTGTGGCGGTGGCTCAAACCAAGGCGACTTTGGCCTTGATGCTCTATGCTCAGTTTAATGATTTTGCAAAGCTTCAAACGGCTGAAGAGGCAACTGGAAATTACTCTGATGAAGATTTCATGCGCATCAACCAATTTTACATGGAGACTTCTCAAAACCAAGCGGTTTATCAGGGCTTGACTCTGGCTGGTAAGGAGGTTAGTTTGGAGTATATGGGTGTCTATGTGCTTCAGGTTGCTGATGATTCTAGCTTCAAGGGTGTCCTCAATATTGCTGATACGGTGACGGCTGTTAATGGTAATACCTTTGATAATTCTACTGACATGATTAAATACGTTCAAGGACTTAAGCTGGGTTCAAAGGTCAAGGTCACTTATATGAGAGATGGCAAAGAAAAGACTGCTACTGGTAAGATTATTAAGATTGCCAATGGCAAAAATGGTATTGGTATCGGCCTAACGGACCATACTGAGATCAAGAGTCCTGAGAATGTTAAGTTTAAACTGGATGGTGTCGGTGGGCCAAGTGCTGGTCTTATGTTTACCTTGGCTATTTACGATCAGGTGTCTGGTCAAGACCTCAAGGCTGGCCGCAAGATTGCTGGTACAGGAACTATTGAAAAAGATGGGGCTGTCGGTGATATCGGTGGGGCCTATCTCAAGGTGAAATCTGCGGCTGATAGTGGCGCAGACATTTTCTTCGTGCCAAATAATCTAGTAACTAAGGAAATGAAAAAGGCTGATCCGGATGCCAAGACTAATTATCAAGAGGCCAAGGAAGCTGCCGAGAAACTGGGGACCAAGATGAAAATCGTCCCTGTTAAAACAGCTCAAGAAGCCATTGATTATTTGAAAAAGACTAAATGAGAAGTGAGAGTAGGACAGACAGAAATCTATGATTTTGTCTCTGTCTTACTCTCTTTTTTAGACTAAAGTGTTATAATAGTCTGTATGAAAAAACGTTATAGAACAGTAAATGATTACTATCGCGAGATTTTTGGCGAAAAGATTTTCAAACTTCCTATAGATGCGGGCTTTGATTGTCCCAACCGTGATGGAACAGTGGCTCACGGTGGCTGTACCTTTTGTACAGTATCGGGGTCTGGGGACGCTATTGTAGCTCCTGAGGCACCGATTCGTGAGCAGTTTTACCATGAGATTGACTTTATGCACCGCAAGTGGCCAGAAGTTCATAAATATCTGGTTTATTTTCAAAACTTTACGAATACTCACGCACCACTTGAGGTTATCAAGGATCGCTACGAACAGGCTATCAATGAGCCTGGTGTTGTTGGGATCAATATAGGTACTCGCCCTGACTGTTTGCCAGACGATGTGATTGATTATCTGGCAGAACTCACAGACCGCATGCACGTAACGGTTGAACTTGGACTGCAGACGACTTATGAAGAAACCTCAGAGCTCATAAACCGAGTACACAGCTATGAACTCTATGTGGAGACGGTGAAGCGCTTGCGTGAGCGTGCGCCCAAGGCTGAAATTGTATCACACCTAATTAATGGGTTACCGGGGGAAACTCATGAGATGATGGTGGAGAATGTTCGCCGTTGTGTGACTGATAATGACATTCAGGGGATTAAACTCCATCTCCTCCACCTGATGACTAATACGCGTATGCAAAGAGACTACCACGAAGGGGGTCTTAAATTGCTGAGTCAGGAAGAGTATGTGTCAATCATCTGTGACCAGTTGGAAATCATCCCTAAGGATATCGTCATTCATCGGATTACTGGTGATGCACCGCGAGATATGCTGATTGGACCTATGTGGAGTCTCAACAAGTGGGAAGTCCTTAATGCCATTGACAAAGAGATGGAACGTCGTGACTCATGGCAAGGGTGTAAAGTCGTTAGCAAGAAGGAGGAAAAAGCATGATTAAACGTCCCATTCATATGTCTCATGACTTTCTAGCAGAAGTGCTGGACGATGAGAGTATAGTTGTCGATGCGACCATGGGAAACGGTAATGACACAGCCTTTCTGGCTGGCCTTTCCAAGAAGGTCTATGCTTTTGACGTGCAGGAGCAGGCGCTTGGAAAGACCAGTCAACGCTTGTCAGACTTGGGAATTGAAAATACGGAACTCATTTTAGATGGTCATGAAAATCTGGACCATTATGTTAGGGAGCCTATTCGAGCAGCTATTTTCAATTTAGGCTATCTACCATCTGCAGACAAGAGTGTCATCACCAAACCTCACACGACCCTTGAAGCTATTGAGAAGATTCTTGACCGCTTAGAGGTGGGTGGTCGCCTAGCTATTATGATTTACTACGGTCATGATGGGGGTGATATGGAGAAGGATGCTGTTCTTGAGTATGTGATTGGTTTAGACCAGCGTGTTTTTACAGCCATGCTGTATCAACCTCTCAATCAAATTAATACCCCGCCATTTTTGGTGATGTTGGAGAAATTACAATGATTACAGATATTAAAGAAAAACTTGCAGATATGCAGGCCAAATATATAGACAAGCAGAGTGCTGAAGATAACTTAAAAACGGTTTATAATTGCAAAACGACGAAAATCAAGAAGAAACTAGCCAGTCTTGAGGTTGAACGTTGCCATAAACTTTTAGCTAAGGAAGACGTGACTGCCATTGATAAAAAAATTCGCAAGCAAAAAGAACTATTTTCTAACTGTTGTCATAAGGAAGGTTAAGAGAAACTATGCATTTATCATTAGCTTTGCTTGTTCTTCTGTTTAGCTTAATCTTATCGAACGTTATCAACCGCATTTTTCCACGACTTCCCCTACCTTTGATTCAAATTATTTTTGGAGTGGGTATTGGTTTTCTTCTTAAGGGGGAAGTTTTTGAGCTTGAAACGGAACTTTTTCTAGCGTTTATTATTGCTCCCTTGCTTTTTCGTGAGGGCGAAGAGAGTGATATTACCAGTATTCTACGTAACTGGAGGCTCATTCTGTTTTTGATTTTTCCAGTCATCTTCGTCTCTACGCTAGGAATCGGCTATCTTGCTAAGGCCGTCTTGCCTGCTTCGGTGCCCTTGTCTGCCTGTCTAGCCCTCGGTGCCGCTCTTGGTCCAACGGATTTTGTTGCCTATTCCGCTATCTCCAAACGCTTCAGTTTTCCAAAGTGGATTAGCTATATTCTGCAGGGAGAGGGTTTGCTAAATGATGCCTCTGGCTTGGTCGCCTTTCGGGTGGCAGTAACTGCTTTGACAACGGGATCCTTCTCCCTCCTGGACGCGAGCTGGAATTTGGTTATCTCTGTAATTGGTGGTTTTTTGGTTGGCTTGATTACAGCTCTATTGAATCGTCTTTTTTTGACCATTTTAGATAATATGGATGCAGCAGATGTCACAGGTGCACTCTTACTAGAGTTAGTGCTACCGATTTCCTCTTACTTTGTAGCTGAGGAAATACATGTCTCTGGAATTATTGCTGTTGTTGTAGCAGGGATTTCACTTGCTAGCCGTTTCAAAAAAATCACCGTATTTGATGCCAAATTGGATAGTGTCTCCCATACGATTTGGGGAACCATTACCTTTGTTCTTAATGGTATGGTCTTTTTCCTTCTGGGGACGGAACTGCCAACCTTAGCAACCCCAGTACTGTCTAGCAGTACTTATGATACGCTTTGGATGCTTCTTGCCATAGTCTTGTTAACAGCGATCATGTTTGGAATTCGTTTTGTCATGATTAGTGCAGTGTTTGCCCAAAGAGCTTGGCGGACCAAACGGTCACTGAAAAAAATATGGAAGGTTGCTACGATTTTGACTTTTTCTGGCGTAAAAGGAACGGTTTCGATTGCAACAATCCTTTTACTTCCGGTTGCTAATATGACTGCGCTAGAACACAGTCTCTTGACCTTTACAGTAGCGGGTGTTACACTATTGAGCTTCTTGATAGGTATTTTAATTCTACCTAGGTTAGCTACCGGACCAGCACATACGACCAACCATTACATGCAGATTGCTATTCTTAATGATGTGGTAAGAGAGCTAGAAAAAGACCTGAAGCAGTCTGCAAATCAAGGAGCTGTTTATGCTACCATTGACAACTATAACCAACGTTTGGAAGATTTAATCTTGGAGCAGGAATCAAATGATGTCAAGGAAGAGTTAGCTAATATCCGTATCATGATTATGGAAATCGAGAGTGAGGGTTTGGAATATGCCTACAAGAAGGGGAAGATTTCAGAACTCGAATACAATCTATACCAACGTTATATCAAAGGCTTGGAGCGCCGTATCAACCGTGGTTTTGTTTCTAGTTTCTCTTATGCCTCTGCTGTTTTCGTTCTTGGTCTTCGTAGAATTTTGCACCTAGCTTTTACCTTCAAGTTTCGATTTGAACAAGAGGAGAATAGGCGAGGTCCTCGATTGACCGAGGAAAATCGTGATCATATGACTGAGCTTTATTTAACAAATACTGAGCAGGTTTTGGAAGCCTTGAGTAATCTGGAAGGTGTCTATCATTCAGATCTTTTGTCTTATTTGAAACGCTGTCGGATTCGAGAGGCTGAAATTATTCAATCTGGAGCCTTTGTCGAGCGGGTTATCACTCACTTAAATCCAGACTATGTTGACGAAATGTTGCGAGGCTATTTTTTGGAACGTAAGATTATCATCGAATATGAACAAGCTGGGCGTATTTCTAGTCGTTATGCCAAACAGCTTCGTAAGGAAGTCAATACTTTGGAAAACTATACTCTCAAAGAAACAAGCAATACTTTGATATATGATATGATCAATCTAGCCCGAAGGGGAGCTTAAGAAAGAATTTAGAGTAGAAAAAGAAGCTAAGTTATTAATTTGGCTTCTTTTAATGTTTGCTTTTTTCATTATCGTGGTCAGGAAAGAGACAGCCCAATCCTAGGCCTACTAGGATACCGGAAACAATCAGAGTTTCGGTAGGAATAGGGAATAGGGAGGAGTAGGTCATAGATTGCATTAGCAATCATCAGCCCAATCAAGGCACTAATGAGGCTAGACTTATAATCTTTTTTCATGAAATTCTCAATTGTAAAGAAGATTAACAAGACAACTGGAAAGAGCGGCCATCGGACAATATCATATGTCTATGTGGTTAATCTTAGAATTTATTCGGTCAAAAAAGAACTGTTTTGTTATCGAATCGGTAAAAGTCAAAAGATTTCCTCACACAGTAAAACCTCTGACAAAATCTGTTTATATATAGTCGCTGCACAATTTATTTTATTCAAGAACGTCTATAGAACACCTTGTCCTTCCAGCCTTAATTTTGTATAGCGTATCTCAAATAAAAAAGAAGTAATGATGAAAGAATAAATCCCCCCAGACTTATAGTCTAGGGGACTTGTTTCTTTAATGTTGTTCGTATATTAGCCCTAAATCAAGCTACTTTATGACTGATCTCTATAAAAGAGGGTTAATGTAAAAACGATGGTCGTCAATTGGAATAATTTGAACAGGATTTTGATAGAAGTCAGCTAAGACTTCTGGTGTGATGACATCATTTTTGGGTCCTTGTGCTACGATTTTTCCTTGACGGAGTAGGAGAATATGGTCCATGTTTTCAGTGATTTCCTCAGCGTGGTGAGTGACGTAAAGAACCAGTGGAGCATGAGGAAGCGAGGTGATACGATCAATCTGACGCAAGAGTTTTTCACGAGCAAATAGGTCCAAGCCAACAGTCGCTTCATCAAGAATAATGATGTCAGGATCTTCCATGAGACTGCGAGCAATCAAACAAATTTGTTTTTCTCCTTGAGAGAGGCCATGGTATTTACGACCTATCAAATCCCCAGCACCAAGTGAGGTCAGCATGTCCTTGGCTTCTTGCAACTCCTTATCCCCATATGCCTTGTAGAGGATTGAGCTCTTGTATTTACCAGTAAGGACGATTTTTTCTGCAGTCATATGCTTAGGCAGACGCTCAGTGATGAAGGAACTGACAATACCGATATGTTTGCGAAGACCCGTGATGTCTCCATTACCAAAGGTATAGCCAAGTATTTCAGCATGACCTTCGGAAGGAAAGAACTCAGCTGTCAATAAGCGTAGAAGTGTTGATTTTCCTGCACCATTAAGTCCAAGGATAGCCCAGGTCTGGCCTTTTTCAACTGACCAGTTAAGATTGGACAAGAGTGTTTTTCCTTGGCGAGCCAAGCTGACATTTTCTAAGCGTATAAGTGACATAAGTCTCTCCTTCGATGATAAATTACTCTAAGTATAGCATAAAATAGGAACCTATATTGGAAAATTGTGATATAATGAAAGTCAGAATTTTTTTTTAGAGGAGAAGAAAAAATGGAAGACTCTAGCGGTCAGTCCTTATTATTTCAATTTATTTTATTACTAATTTTAACCTTACTTTCGGCCTTTTTCTCAGCGTCTGAGATGGCTTTAGTATCACTAAACCGTTCACGTGTGGAACAAAAGGCTGAAGAAGGCGACAAGAAATTTATTCGCCTGCTCAAGGTTCTTGAAAATCCCAATAACTTCTTATCAACTATTCAGGTTGGTATTACTTTTATCGGTCTTTTGCAAGGGGCCAGTCTCTCTGCTTCCCTAGGAGCAGTTATAGCGACCTGGTTTGGTAACGTAGCTTGGGCTAAAACAGCAGGTAGCGTGGTATCTTTGGTGGTCTTGACTTACATTTCTATCGTTTTTGGTGAGCTTTATCCTAAGCGTATTGCCATGAACCTAAAGGAAAATCTGGCCATCTACTCAGCACCTGTCATTATTGTAACTGGTAAGATTGTCAGTCCCTTTGTATGGATTCTTTCGGCATCAACCAACCTCTTGTCTCGTTTGACACCTATGACTTTTGATGATGCGGATGAGCCGATGACACGTGATGAGATTGAGTACATGTTGACCAAGAGTGAGGATACACTTGAAGCTGAAGAAATCGAAATGCTTCAAGGTATCTTTTCTCTTGATGAATTAATGGCGCGTGAAGTCATGGTTCCTCGTACAGATGCCTTCATGATAGATATTGAAGACGATACTCAGGAAAATATCCAAGCCATTCTAAAGCAAAGCTTCTCTCGTATCCCTGTCTACGAAGATAATAAGGATAAGATTATCGGTGTAATCCATACCAAAAACCTCCTTAAAGCGGCTTATGAGCTCGGTTTTGAGAATGTTAATCTTCGCCGTATCATGAATGAGCCCCTCTTTGTTCCAGAAACAATTTTCGTTGACGACCTCTTGGCAGCCTTTCGTAACACCAATAATCAAATGGCTATCTTACTTGATGAATATGGTGGTGTGGCTGGTCTGGTGACCTTCGAGGATCTTTTGGAAGAAATCGTCGGTGAAATTGATGACGAAACAGATAAAGCTAGTGTGGAAGTTCGTGAAATAGGAGAGAATACCTATATTGTTGAAGGATCTATGACTCTTAATGACTTCAATGAACACTTTGACACAGAGCTTGAAAGTGATGATGTTGACACTATCGCAGGCTATTATTTGACTGGTGTAGGAGCAATTCCCACTCAAGAAGTCAAGGAACATTACGAAGTTATCAACAAGGACAAACGTCTTGAATTTATTAACGATAAGGTTAAGGATGGTCGCGTAACCAAACTTAAGGTAATCATCACAACAGCTGCTCCAGAAAAAGCAGGAGAATAGAATTCACCAGCTTTAGATTAAAAAAGACTAGAGCTAAAAAGTAAGATAATGATAATTGAGCGCCTTCTTTCCTTTGGATTGAAAGTGCTTTTTATTATCTTTTTGATAAATATTTTTTAATATATAATTAGATTAAAAATATATGATAACCTCTATGCTATGCTTTATTATAAAAATAAAACATCTAGTTATTATTGACCTACGACATTTTTTTGAAGTAATTTAAACGGGTTTTGAAATTATGGTAGACTAAGAATAAAAATAAATAATATTTTGATTAAAACGCCTTTCTATTACTTTTTATGACAGAATATAAATTAACTGATAAATGATAAAGGAGAATCTTAATAGCTTCTAAAAAATCTCTATATTCTATACATAGTAGCTTACTTTTACTCACCCTTACTCTAGGAGACTTTCTACCAGTAACTTCTTTTGCAGATGCCGGCATTGCGACAAATGATACTGTTCTTATGCAGCCAAAAACTGATACAGATACAAATACAAGTGAGGACCCTCAATCACCTGAAGTTCCTTCAGTCAACGTTAATGGTTGACCTGTTGCTATTGTAACACCAGCAGCACCAGCTATAACGGCACCTGGTCAAACAATCCCTTCTAAACAAAATAGTCAGCTTGTTGTTGCCAATAATGACGGTACAACAAGTCTTGTTGTTCCATAAGTACAGGATTCAAAGTGAATGCTGACGGTACATTGACTGGTAAAGTATCAACTGTAATATTGACGCTTGTAGGAACATTCTTCCTTGTTCTTGCAGTTTTATTGGTATTCAAGAAACGTGCCTAATAGTATAGATAATAAAAAACCGGAAGAATCCAGTTTTTCCCTTTCTTCTTCTGGTATAGTATAGTTATATAGTAATTTTAGATGTATTATAGTATAACTTTTATCTTAAATTAGATAGACATGGAGCATGTTTCTGATAAAAGAGGTATAATAAAAAGTGTAAAAATCGTTTTTCAAGGAGGCTGACATGGCAGAAATTGATTACAGTCAGGTGACTGGACTTGTTCATTCAACCGAAAGTTTCGGATCCGTAGATGGTCCTGGTATCCGTTTTATTGTGTTTATGCAAGGCTGTAAGCTGCGTTGCCAATATTGTCATAACCCAGATACTTGGGCCATGAAGTCAAATAAGGCTGTTGAACGTACAGTTGAAGATGTCTTGGAAGAGGCTCTTCGCTTCCGTCATTTCTGGGGTGAGCATGGTGGAATCACTGTATCAGGTGGTGAAGCCATGCTTCAGATTGATTTTGTCACTGCCCTCTTTACAGAGGCTAAGAAGTTAGGGATTCACTGTACGCTTGATACGTGTGGCTTGTCTTATCGTAATACTCCAGAGTATCATGAAGTTGTCGACAAACTTTTGGCTGTAACTGACTTGGTTCTACTGGATATCAAAGAGATTGACCCCGAACAACACAAGTTTGTGACCCGTCAACCTAATAAGAATATCTTGGAATTTGCTCAATATCTGTCTGATAAACAAGTTCCGGTCTGGATTCGTCATGTCTTGGTACCTGGTTTGACAGATTTTGACGAACACTTGGTTAAGCTCGGCGAGTTTGTAAAGACCTTGAAAAATGTCGATAAATTTGAAATTCTTCCATATCATACGATGGGGGAATTCAAGTGGCGTGAACTTGGCATCCCTTATCCATTGGAAGGTGTCAAACCACCAACTGCAGATCGTGTTAAAAATGCTAAGGCTCTTATGCATACGGAAACTTATCAAGAGTATAAGAATCGTATCGGGGTTAAAACCTTGGATTAAAGAATAAGCTCTCAACAAGAGCTTTTTTATTTTGTTATTATTTAGGAAGCAATAAAAAGCAGGTAATTATGTTTCGTATTTTAAAAATTGATGATGACTTTGTTTACCTTAGTCATCCCGATGGGCGCTTGAAAAAATAGATCGTGCTCTTTTTGATTTTGATATAAATTTAGGGGATCGTGTTGAGGTCTATCAAGATGGAGAGTTGACAGTGGTTACTCCGGCGGAAGTTCAAATGGACTTGAGCCTTGAGGGAGATAAATCTGTTAAGTCTCATCTCTTACAAGGAATCTTAGATCTTTTCCTTGAGACCCTCAATATTTACAACAATCATTTGGGTGACTTGAAGAAGATTTCCACACAATTATTGATAACGCTTTTCATGGCTTGGAGCTTGTTGGGAGTTATTCTGGTTGAGCTTCTTCTCTTTGTGGAGTCAGTCATTGTGTTTGTATGGAGACTTTTGGTTCGACTTGTCAAATTAATGCGAATCAAAGATAATACTAAGGTCTTGATTGATGAGACGCAAAAACGCCATGCTAAGCGTGAACGTCAGAAAGCTCAAAGACGTGAGCAAGAAAGATGACGTCAAGAAGAGCAAGAAGAACGTGAGTATCTTCGTGAAACAGAACGTCAAAAGGAACTGATGATTTTTGAAGCAAGCCTTAGTCAGGAAGCAGAACGCGAGAGCCTTTCAACTAGTCTTGCTTTGGAGCAAGCAAGTGCCTATAGTCAATCTGCTAGCGAAGCCTTGGTAGAAGAAAGCCAAGCAACTTCAGAGTCAGAAGCTGTGTCTGAATCAGCAACGTCTGAAAAATAGAACAAGAAAAAGAACCGAGATTAATAACTCAGTTCTTTTTATATGATAAATCACAAGAATAAGTGCAACATTTACTCGAACTCATCCTCTAGAGATTCACAAACAGTTCTGTAAGCTAAACATTTTCGTGGTCGATGATTGATATCATCTAAGGCCTTGTTCAAAACCTTATCAGAGATAGTAGCTAAATCTGTTTTCTTTGGGAAATATCCTCTTAGTAAGCCATTTGCGTTCTCATTGCTTCCTCTCTACCAGAGGATAGCATGCAAACTCTTTTCCCTTGTCTGAAGTGAAAGTTATAAGAGTCTCTTTTGGAAATAGCCTACAAAGTTGTTCGATGGCTGAAAATATGGCTTTGGTTGTTCTATCTGGTATCTTGGAAGCTAAGTAAAAACGTGTTTTTCGCTCTAGAAAGGCCACTAAACACCCCTTGTTTTTGCCTCTGGAAGACACCACAGTATCAAGCCTCCCAGTGACCAAAGGTCTCACGATTCCTGACCTCCTTAGGACGTTTGGCAATTGGCGTACCAATTCTAAATCTTCCACCTGTTTCTTTGGGTTGTCGACTGTTTCCTTTCCGACGAAGGACGCTCAAATCCAGATCAATCAAACCAGTATAGAGCCAGTTATAGATGGTTTTATAGGTTTCTATCTTTATTCAGTCGGTTATGGTAAGCTGGGAGTAGCTTATAGTTTTTCCTCGGGTTCTGTTTGTTTCGTTACTTACAGTTTACACCAATGAAACGCTATGAGTTTTTTTGTTGAACTATATTTTACAATTTATTATATGAGAAAAGCACCGTAGGTGCTTGTGAGAGGTGACTATAGCGTTTTTTCAGAATCACGAACAACGAGCAAGTCAACTTTTGCGTGACGGAGAATGTACTCAGAGGATGAACCGACAAGAAGACGCTCAAAAGTATTGAGACCAGTGGCACCAATCATAATAAGGTCAACATTTTCCTTATCAGGGATATCAACAGCCAAAAGGCTCTTAGGATTACCGAACTCAATAACTTTGCGAATCTTAGTTAAACCAGCTTCTCTGGCTTGACGTTCATAGTTAGCCAATACAGCTTTAGCCTCGTCTTCTAGTTTTTCATAGATATAAGAGTCGAAAGTCATAATGCTTTGAAGGGCGCGTGTATCGATAACATGTACTAAAAGTAACTGTGCGTTATTACGTTTTGCAACGTGTACACCTTTGAGAAAGGCCAACTCTGATTCGTGAGAACCGTCGATGGCTACCATAATATGTTCATATTGTTGAGACATAAGCTCTACCTCCTATCTTCAGTTTTATTATACTCCTTTAATCTTAAAAATGAAAACATTGTTATGGGTTTTCTGAAATCTTTTTTGACTGCTTACTTTACGATACTATCAGTAATGGGAAGAGTTTGACCTTATCTAAAAATTGAATATTGTCTGAAAAAGAGGTATAATACAATCTGTTATTAGCTTCGTAAGAAACGAGATAATCAATGAGGAAGATAAATCTTCAGAAATGATGCCAAACGGGCTAGGTCTAAGATGGTGTCAATGAAAGTAAAAATCCCCATCAGGTGTTGAATTTTCTTATTTTCTACTAGATGTATCTGCTTTAGTATCTTTTGAAAGGATTAACCTATGAAAACATTTGATAAATCATCAAAGTTGGAACACGTTGCCTATGATATTCGTGGTCCAGTTTTGGATGAGGCCAACCGTATGATTGCCAAAGGTGAAAAAATTCTCCGTCTGAACACAGGAAATCCTGCGGAATTTGGTTTTACAGCACCAGATGAAGTCATTCGTGACTTAATTATGAATGTTCGTAACAGTGAGGGGTATTCAGATAGTAAGGGGATTTTCTCAGCTCGTAAGGCTATTATGCAGTATTGCCAGCTTAAGGGTTTCCCAAATGTAGACATCGATGATATCTATATTGGTAACGGTGTGTCAGAGATGATTCCCATGTCTATGCAGGCCTTGCTTGATGATGGTGATGAAGTCTTGGTTCCAATGCCAGACTATCCTCTTTGGACTGCTTGTGTCAGTCTAGCTGGCGGTAACGCTGTTCACTATGTCTGTGATGAAAAATCTAACTGGTATCCAGACATTGATGATATCAAATCAAAGATTACATCAAATACTAAGGCTATTGTTATTATCAATCCGAATAACCCGACAGGTGCTCTTTACCCTAAAGATGTTCTTGAACAGATTGTCGATATTGCACGCCAAAATGATTTGATTATCTTTGCGGATGAGATTTATGACCGCTTGGTTATGGATGGTAAGAAGCACATTGCTATTGCAAGTCTTGCACCAGACGTTTTCTGTGTATCTATGAATGGTCTTTCTAAATCTCACCGTATTTGTGGTTTCCGTGTAGGTTGGATGGTTCTTTCTGGGCCTAAGAAGAATGTTCGGGGCTATATTGAAGGGCTTGATATGTTGTCCAATATGCGCCTTTGCTCTAATGTGCTCTCTCAACACGTAATTCAGACCTCACTTGGGGGCTACCAATCTGTTGATGAGCTCCTGATTCCAGGTGGTCGTATTTATGAACAACGTGAGTTTATTACAAACACAGTAAACGATATTCCAGGACTCACAGCTGTTAAGCCAGATGCGGGTCTTTACATCTTCCCTAAGATTGACCGCAACATGTATGATATTGACGATGATGAAGAGTTCTGCCTTCGTCTTTTGAAGAAGGAAAAGGTCCTCTTGGTTCCAGGTAAAGGCTTTAACTGGAATGAACCGGACCACTTCCGTATTGTCTACCTTCCTCGTGTGGAAGAATTGGCTGATCTTGGAAATAAAATCGAGCGTGTTTTGTCATATTATAAGCGCTAAATTCGTGAAAACTGGACAAAAAGACTTGTTCGGTTTTTATCTTGCTTAAAAAGGAGTCGTTTTTAGTTAAAATCCGAACGTTTTCCCTGAAAAAAGACATAATATAATGAATAGTAGAATAATAAATAATTTTCAGACAATTGTTTGCAATTTTTAGTTCAGGTATGCTATAATGATAGTGCTAGCGGATCTTAACGGATATGCTTGGTACAGGACCTGTGATTATTAAGATTATAAATAGAAAGTGAAGGCAATAAAAATGGCAAATTTGCTTGATAAAACACGTAAAATTACTTCTATCTTGCAACGCTCAGTAGATAGTTTGGAAGGAGATCTTCCATACAACAACATGGCTGCTCAGTTGGCAGATATTATTGATTGTAATGCTGCTATTGTAAATGGTGGAGGTGCTCTCCTTGGTTTTGCTATGAAATACAAAACCAACAATGACCGTGTGGAAAAGTTTTTTAAAGCTAAACAACTTCCAGAGGAATACATACGTGGTATCAGCCGTGTTTATGATACTCAAGAAAATATCGGTATTGACAGTGACTTGACCATCTTCCCAGTGGAATTAAAAGATGATTTCCCTGACGGTTTGACTACAATTGCACCAATCTATGGTGGTGGTATGCGTCTTGGTTCTTTCATTATTTGGCGTAACGACCATGATTTTGTGGACGACGACCTTATCTTGGTTGAGATTGCATCTACAGTAGTTGGTTTGCAATTGTTGCATCTTCAAACAGAAAACTTGGAAGAAACGATTCGTAAACAAACAGCTATTAATATGGCTATTAATACATTGTCTTACTCAGAAATCAAGGCAGTTTCAGCTATCTTGAATGAGTTGGACGGTTTAGAAGGTCGTTTGACAGCCTCTGTTATCGCGGACCGTATCGGAATCACTCGTTCTGTTATTGTTAATGCTCTTCGTAAATTAGAATCAGCTGGTATTATTGAAAGTCGTTCGCTTGGTATGAAAGGTACTTACCTTAAAGTCCTTAACGAAGGTATCTACGACAAATTGAAAGAATACGAATAAAACATTGAATAGAAGTGAGGTAGGTTGAGGCTGCCCCACTTTTTTTAAAAGGAGAAGGTAGTATGACAAAAGCATTGATTTCAATTGATTACTCTTATGACTTTGTAGCAGATGATGGGAAGTTGACGGCTGGTAAGCCTGCCCAAGCCATTGAAGATCGCATTGCTCAGGTAACGCAAGAAGCCTATGACAATGGAGATTATATCTTTGTGGCTATGGACCGACATGATGAGGGGGATACTTTCCATCCTGAGACTAAACTCTTTCCGCCTCACAATATTGCAGGGACAGCTGGGCGAGAACTTTATGGTAAGTTGGCTGGTGTATATGATGCCATCAAGGATGATCATCGTGTCTTTTGGATGGACAAACGTCACTATTCAGCTTTTTCAGGAACAGATTTGGATATTCGTTTGCGTGAGCGTCGTGTGACAACAGTCGTTTTGACGGGAGTTTTAACAGATATTTGTGTGTTACATACGGCTATTGATGCTTATAATTTGGGCTATGATATCGAGGTGGTAGAGAGTGCAACAGCCTCCTTGACGACAGAAGCACATGATTTTGCCATTGGGCATTTTAAAAATGTTCTTGGAGCGACAATTGTAGAGTAAGAGTTGGTTCTTACTCTTTTTTTGATAATTCCTCTCTATCAACTGATTAAGAATATGAATTAGTCAAGCGAATATATTCGTGTTAGACTAAAGGCATTGATTTCATCTGAGAGGAGAAAAATGATGAAAACAAAACGATTATTAGGTTTTGTGGCTATCGCTGTTGCTTCTGTAGGTATTTTGGCAGCTTGTGGTAAGGATGCTGCTAAGGATCAGACGGTGGTTCGAGTAGGGACCATGGCTAAGAGTGAGTCTGAACAAGCACGCTGGGATAAGATCGAAGAAATCTTGAAAAAAGAGGGAATTACGCTTAAGTTTAGCGAGTTTACGGACTATTCTCAACCAAACGTAGCCCTCAATAATGGTGATATTGATATTAATGCTTTCCAACACTATAATTTCCTTGATAACTGGAACTCGGATCATAAGACTGACTTGGTACCAATTGCTGAGACTTATTTCACAGCTTTCCGTGTCTATTCTGGTACAGAGGGTGGTAAGAACAAGTATAAGGATATTAAAGAGTTGCCAGAAGGTGCTACGATTGCCATTCCAAATGATGCCGTTAATGAAAGTCGTGCCCTTAATCTCTTGCAGTCTGCTGGCTTGATTAAACTTAGTGTAGGTGCAAATGACAAGGCTAAGTTGACTGATGTTAGTGAAAATAGCAAGAATTTAAATATCAGAGAAGTTGATGCTGCTCAGACAGCTGCCAACATTGATTCTGTCGATGCGGCCATTATTAATAATGACTTCGTTACAGAGGCTGGTATTGATCCTAAGACAGCTATCTACGTAGAGCCTGCTAGTAAAAATACCAAGCAATGGTACAATCTACTTGTAGCCCAAAAAGGTTGGGAAAAATCAGATAAGGCTGATGCTATCAAGAAAGTTATCAAGGCTTATCATACTGACGAAGTCAAAGGAATCATCAAGAAATCATCTCAAGGTTTGGATGAACCAGTTTGGTAAGAGAGGACGCTATGGAAAGAGCTATTTTTGCCGGAGGGTGCTTCTGGTGCATGGTGCAACCTTTTGAGGAGCAAGAAGGTATTCTATCTGTTCGCTCTGGTTATACTGGAGGACATGTACCAAACCCAACTTACGAGGAGGTATGTCGTAAAACGACGGGGCACACCGAGGCAGTGGAGATTATCTTTGATCCAGAAATTATTTCTTTTGCTGATTTAGTCGAAATTTATTGGGCACAGACCGATCCGACGGATGCTTTTGGACAATTTGAGGATCGTGGTGATAATTACCGTCCTGTGATTTATTATTTTGATGAGCGTCAAAAGAAAATTGCTGAACAATCTAAGGCTAATCTTCAAGCCTCAGGACGTTTTGACTGTCCAATCGTGACAAAGATTGAACCTGCGGAGACTTTCTACGAAGCCGAAGCTTACCATCAGGGATTTTATAAGACTAATCCTGAACGTTATGCGCAGAGTAGCACTATTCGTCACCAATTTTTAGAAGAAAATTGGAAATAAGTCATCATCGAGAGTAGGAAGTTATCCTACTCTCAATTCTTTGTCTGAAATCATAGGATAGTATCAGTTTTCCGTAGTTTACTATAAGAAAAGGATTACAGGCTATTGTATACTATTACTATATTAAGTCGAAATATATAAGAGGTAGAATAATGACTAAAAAATTAACGTTTCCTGACGGATTTTTTGTAGGGGTGGTGCTACAGCAGCCAACCAATGTGAAGGTGCCTATGATGCTGATGGGAGTGGGTTAGCCAATGTTGATGTGGTGCCAATTGGTGAGGATTGCCTTTCGATTATTACTGGACGTCCCAAGATGTTTGATTTTAAGGATGGTTTTATTTTTATCCAGCTAAGGAAAGCATTGATATGTACCACCGTTACAAGGAAAATATTGCTCTCTTTGGTGAAATGGGCTTTAAGACTTATCGACTTTCTATTGTTTGGTCTCGTATTTTTCCTAAGGGTGATGAGGCTGAGCCAAATGAAGTTGGGCTAGCTTTTTACGAGGACCTATTCAAGGAATGTCACAAACATAGCATCGAACCCTTAGTAACTATTACGCACTTTGATTGTCCAATGCACTTGATTACAGAGTATGGTGGATGGCGTAATCGTAAGATTCTTGGTTTCTATGAAAATCTTTGCCGTACCCTTTTCACACGTTATAAAGGTTTGGTTAAGTACTGGCTCACTTTTAACGAAATTAACATGATTCTCCATGCACCATTTATGAGAGCAGGGATCTGTTTTGAAGAGGGTGAGAATGAGGAGCAAGGTTAAATACCAAGCAGCTCACCAAGAGTTGGTAGCTTCATCTATGGCGACTAAGTTGGCTCACGAGATTGATCCTGAAAATAAGGTTGGTTGTATGTTGGCAGCCGGTCAGTATTATCCAAATACAGCCCACCCACATGACTACTGGGCAGCCATGCAAGAAGATCGTAGTAACTATTTCTTCATTGATGTCCAGAATCGTGGAGAGTATCCAAATTATGCTAAAAAGCAGTGGGAGCGTGATGGTATTAAGCTTGAGATGACTGAAGAAGATTTGGAGCTTCTCAAAGAGCATACTGTTGATTTCATTTTCTTCTCTTATTATTCAAGTCGTGTGGCTTCAGGTGATCCAGAAGTTAATGAAAAGACTGCCGGCAATATCTTTGCCCCTATTAAAAATCCATATTTAGAATCTTCAGAGTGGGGTTGGGAAATTGACCCACTAGGCCTTCGTATTACCCTCAATGCTATTTGGGATCGTTACCAGAAACCGATGTTTATCGTTGAGAATGGGATTGGTGCTGTGGATACACCAGATGAAAATGGTTATGTTGAAGACGATTATCGTATTGACTACTTGGCAGCCCACATTAATACCATGAGGGATGCCATCAATGAAGATGGTGTAGAACTTTGGGGATACACAACCTGGGGTTGTATCGATCTTGTTTCTGCCGGAACTGGTGAAATGAAAAAACATTATGGTTTCATCTATATAGACCGCGACAATGATGGTAAGGGTAGCCTTAAAAGCTCTAAGAAAAAATCATTTAACAGGTACAAAGAAGTTATCGCAAGTAACGGTGCCTCTGTAGAATAGTGGATTTGAGCTGTGTTCTGGTCTGGGTTCAATTTTACGAATCTAGCAAGCACTGAAAGAAAATTGATCTCCGATTGAAGTCAGCCTTTGGACTGGCTTTTTTGTAAGGGGTAGAAATTGTAATGTTTTCTAAAAATGATATTCTTATTAAAGTTTGAGATGGAGAAAATTTGGGTAAAAAATCAGTTGTATTTATAGCAGAGCCATCTCTATATGGAAAAGTTAGAGCTGGATCTTTAGTCTTTACGTGCACACCAAGGGTAGTGGAAAATTTATGTGCTAAATGAGAATTTACCGACAGATTAGTCTTCCCTTATGAATAGTTGTTTGGCTGCTATTGATTCGGAAATTCTCAATTGCCGTATGTCTGCAGAAAGCTTTAAACAATTTTCGCTTCCGAGTACGTATATTCATTATACGACTTTTTTCCGTTATGTGATTCCTGAGTTTGTTCAAGAAAATAGCGTTTTATATTTAGACTGTGATATGATTTTCACGCAGGATTTGTTACCACTTTTGAAGTAGATTTAAACGGATTTGGCATTAGAGCTGTTGCTCTTGCCCATCAAAAAGAGCAAAATCTTCATCAAAGATGCTGAGAATGGGTATCTGGTCCCTTATAGCGAGACTATGGATGAGGATTTACTTGTTTCTCAGGTGGTCGACAAGATTTTATTTGCCTTAGAAAGTGATCTTGAGTCTATGTACCAAGCCTCATACGACCTGGCAAAACATTATTTGAAACTAGAAATGTTAGAAGCCTGGAGAAAGCTCTTGATGCCCATACGATAACTGTTTTGAAAAAGCTGTATATTGGTAAACTGTAGTGACAAAAAAGTTGCTACAGTTTTTTTATCCTCCCAGTAAATTAGGCTAAATTATGGTAAAATAGAGGGTATTGAAAAATCATCATTTCACGAAAGGAAGCAAGATGAAAATTACGCAAGAAGAAGTAACCCACGTTGCCAATCTTTCAAAATTGAAATTCTCTCCAGAAGAGACAGCTGAGTTTGCGACAACCTTATCGAAGATTGTTGATATGGTGGAATTGTTGGAAGAAGTGGACACAACTGGTGTTGCCCCAACAACGACCATGGCGGACCGCAAGACTGTACTGCGTCCGGATGTTGCTGAAAAAGGGACTGACCGTGACCGTTTGTTTAAAAATGTACCTGAAAAAGACAATTACTACATCAAAGTACCAGCTATCCTAGAAGATGGAGGAGATGCCTAATGTCATTCAACAATAAAACCATTGAAGAGTTGCACAATCTCCTTGTCTCTAAGGAAATTTCAGCAACCGAATTGACACAAGCGACCATTGACGATATCAAGGCGCGTGAAGAAGCAGTCAATGCCTTTGTGACAGTAGCAGAAGAAGCTGCCCTTGCACAAGCTAAGGCCATTGACGAAAAAGGAATCGATGCTGACAACCTCCTGTCAGGGATTCCATTCGCTGTCAAAGACAATATCTCTACTGACGGCGTTTTGACGACTGCGGCCTCAAAAATGCTCTATAACTACGAGCCTATTTTTGATGCGACAGCGGTTGCTAATGCCAAAGCTAAAGATATGATTGTCATCGGGAAAACTAACATGGATGAATTTGCTATGGGTGGATCTGGTGAGACTTCTTACTATGGATCAACCAAGAATGCTTGGGATCACAGCAAGGTTCCTGGTGGGTCATCTAGTGGTTCGGCAGCAGCTGTAGCTTCAGGTCAAGTCCGTTTGTCTCTTGGTTCAGATACAGGTGGCTCTATCCGCCAACCGGCTGCCTTTAACGGGATTGTTGGCCTTAAGCCAACTTACGGAACGGTTTCTCGTTTCGGTCTCATTGCTTTTGGTAGCTCACTTGACCAGATTGGTACGTTCTCACAAACTGTTAAGGAAAATGCCCAATTGCTCAATGTTATTGCCAGTGAAGATGCTAAGGATTCAACATCTGCGCCAGTCCGCATAGCCGATTTTACTTCTAAGATTGGTCAAGACATCAAAAGTATGAAGATTGCTCTTCCTAAGGAATACCTTGGGGAAGGGATTGACCCAGAAGTTAAAGAAACCATCCTCGATGCGGCTAAGCACTTTGAAAAATTGGGAGCAACAGTCGAGGAAGTCAGCCTGCCTCATTCTAAATACGGGGTTGCTGTCTACTACATCATTGCTTCATCTGAAGCCTCTTCAAACTTGCAACGTTTCGATGGCATTCGCTATGGTTTCCGTGCGGAAGATGCCAAGAACTTGGATGACATCTACGTAAACACTCGTAGCCAAGGCTTTGGTGATGAAGTCAAACGTCGTATCATGCTGGGTACCTTTAGTTTGTCATCTGGTTACTACGATGCTTACTACAAGAAAGCTGGTCAAGTTCGTACCCTCATTATCCAAGACTTCGAAAAAGTCTTTGCGGATTACGATCTCATCCTTGGTCCTACAGCTCCAAGCGTAGCTTTCGATTTGGATACGCTCAATCATGATCCTGTTGCCATGTACTTGGCGGACTTGTTGACCATTCCAGTTAACTTGGCAGGTCTTCCAGGGATTTCGATTCCTGCAGGTTTTGCGCAAGGTCTTCCAGTTGGTTTGCAGTTGATTGGTCCTAAGTATTCTGAAGAGACCATCTATCAAGCTGCAGCTGCTTTTGAAGCTACAACGGATTACCATAAGCAACAACCCGTGATTTTTGGAGGTGACAATTAATGAACTTTGAAACAGTCATCGGACTTGAAGTCCACGTTGAATTGAATACAAACTCAAAAATTTTCTCACCAACCTCTGCTCACTTTGGGAACGAACAAAATACCAATACTAATGTGATCGACTGGTCTTTCCCAGGGGTACTTCCTGTCTTGAACAAGGGTGTTGTGGACGCTGGAATCAAGGCCGCTTTGGCGCTGAATATGGATATCCACCAGCACATGCACTTTGACCGTAAGAACTACTTCTATCCTGATAATCCAAAAGCCTACCAAATTTCGCAATTTGACGAGCCAATCGGTTATAACGGTTGGATTGAAGTGCAATTGGAAGACGGAACAACTAAGAAAATCGGGATTGAACGGGCTCACTTGGAAGAAGATGCCGGTAAGAACACGCATGGAACAGACGGTTTCTCTTATGTTGACCTTAACCGTCAAGGGGTGCCATTGATCGAGATTGTATCTGAAGCCGATATGCGTTCTCCTGAAGAAGCCTACGCTTATTTGACAGCTCTCAAAGAAGTCATCCAATACACAGGCATTTCTGATGTCAAGATGGAAGAAGGATCTATGCGTGTGGATGCCAATATTTCCCTTCGTCCATATGGTCAAGAGGAATTTGGTACCAAGACGGAGTTGAAAAACCTGAACTCCTTCTCGAATGTCCGCAAAGGTCTTGAATACGAAGTGCAACGTCAAGCGAAAATCTTGCGCTCAGGTGGTGTCATTCGTCAAGAAACACGCCGTTATGATGAAGCCAGCAAGAGCACAATCCTTATGCGTGTCAAAGAAGGAGCAGCGGATTACCGTTACTTCCCAGAACCAGACCTTCCATTGTTTGAAATCTCAGATGAGTGGATTGAGGAAATGCGTACGGAGTTACCAGAATTTCCAAAAGACCGCCGTGCTCGCTATGTGGCAGAGCTTGGTTTGTCTGACTATGATGCCAACCAATTGACAGCTACGAAGGTTACTTCTGACTTCTTTGAAGCAGCCGTAGCCCTTGGTGGAGACGCCAAACAAGTCTCTAACTGGCTTCAAGGTGAAGTCGCTCAGTTCTTGAACGCAGAAGGTAAAACGCTTGAAGAAATCCAATTGACACCCGAAAACTTGGTAGAAATGATTGCTATCATCGAAGATGGCACCATCTCATCTAAGATTGCCAAGAAAGTATTCGTTCATTTGGCGAAAAACGGTGGCGGTGCGCGTGAATACGTCGAAAAAGCTGGATTGGTACAGATTTCAGATCCTGAAGTCTTGATTCCAATCATCCACCAAGTCTTTGCAGATAATGAAGCAGCCGTAGCCGACTTCAAGTCAGGTAAACGTAATGCTGACAAGGCCTTCACAGGCTTCCTCATGAAAGCAACTAAAGGCCGAGCAAACCCACAAGTAGCCCTCAAGTTACTTGCCCAAGAATTGGCTAAGTTGAAAGAAGATTGATAAATAAAGAACCAGCCGAAAGGTTGGTTCTTTATTTGCAATATTTGTGTTAGACTAGTCAAGAATTTTATTATAAATAGATTTTAGGAGTTACCCCAAGAACAAATTCTTAAGAGTCCTTTTTATCCTCGTCATCCTCGCCATGACTGGTGCTATTATTTTTCAGCTATTCTTCCCAACTTATATGGGAAGTCATTCGGGTTACGGCATTTCTATCGGATGGCAGAGGGAGATTGGTATTTGGAATGTAACAGTTCTTGTCATCCTGATTACTGTCAATCTCAAGTACGATTGGTTTTATTTGAAAGCTGTTCTAATGGCTTTGATTATTGGAGGTCTTGGGATTGGGACTAATCATTTCCTTAGCTATCTTCAATACCGTCACTCAGTCAACGCTATTGGTGCACTTGAAAATTATCTTTTAGTTCTTGGCTGGATTATAGGTTGGTGGCTTGAAAATTCCTCAAGAAAAAGAGTATAATTTTTCTGAAGTTATCTACTGATTTACGACTCCCTGTGTTATAATAAATAGGCATTATCATAATCGAGGAAAACACATGTCTAAACAATTAAAAGGGAGTCTGATGGTCTTGGTTGCTGGAATTGCTTGGGGATTTTCAGGAGTTTCGGGTCAATACCTGATGGCTCATGGGGTTAATGTTAATCTTTTAACGAGTTTACGTTTAATTCTAGCTGGGATTTTGCTGACAGCTTCGGTCTTTTTTAGGCAGTCAGACAAATTAGTTTCAGCACTTAAAGATAAGAAAACCTTAGTAAGTATCGCCTTATTTGCACTCTTTGGTTTGGTCTTGAATCAGTATGCCTATCTTAGTGCCATTCAGCATACCAATGCAGGGACTGCGACGGTCTTGCAGTATGTCACGCCAGTACTCATTCTGACTTTTGTGTGTGCTAAGAACCGTAGATTTCCAATGGTTTCAGAGTTGGTAGCGATTATCATGGCTATTGCGGGAACATTTATTATCGCAACGCATGGTCAGGTGACAGAGCTGGCCATTACGCCTATCGGCTTGTTCTGGGGCCTCTTTTCGGCAGTGACCTATGCACTTTATATCTTACTGCCTGCTAAGGCCATTGAAAAATGGGGCAGTCTGATTGTTATTGGCCTAGGCATGTTACTTGGTGGTTTGGTCTTTCCGATTGCTATCCAAGCTTGGAAGTATAAGCTTCCTTTGACCGGTGGAAATCTCTTAGCGCTTTTTGGTTTGGTCTTCATTGGGACACTCTTTGCTTACACCATTTTCCTTAAGGGGACGGCCATGGTTGGAGCTGTCAAAGGGAGTCTTTTAGCCTCGGTGGAACCCGTAGCATCGGTCATTTTGACCGTATTAATTATGGGTGACCGCTTCTTTGCCATTGATGTGGTTGGAATGATTTTAATTGTTCTTGCTGTCATCATCATATCGCTTAAGAATTTAGTTGCCCTAACAAAAGAAAAAATTCAGAGATAAGAATGGAGCCTGAGTGATTTTGGTTCTTTTCTTTATTGTTCTGTAAAGGTTGTTCTTAAAAAATAGGACTTAAGTTCCACACATAAACCTTAAAATTATGGTAAAATAAGAAGTAAACTAACACTTTGGAGAGAAAATGAGTATAGACGATTATAGGCCCCAGTTTATGGTGGAGGCTGTTTATGATTTGAAACCTGACCAGCTACGTGAACACGGTATTCGTACCGTCTTGGTCGATTTGGACAATACTTTGATTGCTTGGAACAACCCTGATGGGACTCCTGAGCTACGAGCTTGGTTAGATGAGATGACAGAGGCTGACATTCCAGTGGTTGTGGTCTCCAACAATAAACATAAACGTGTTGAACGTGCAGTTGCCAATTTCCATGTAGATTTCGTGAGTCGTGCCATGAAGCCTTTCACTAAAGGCATTAATGAAGCGATTGAACGCTATCACTTTAACCGTGAAGAGGTTGTAATGGTGGGTGACCAGCTCATGACTGACATTAGGGCTAGCCACCGAGCAGGTATTCGCTCGATTTTGGTTAAGCCTTTGGTGAAATCCGATTCTTGGGTAACCAAGTTTAACCGTTGGCGTGAACGTCGCATGTGGAAAAAGATTGAAAAAGCATATGGTCCAATGACCTTCAACAAAGGAATTTAATGGAAGAATTATTTTGTATTGGGTGTGGAGCCCAAATTCAAACAGAAGATAAAGAAAAAGCAGGTTTCACACCTGCTAGCTCTATTAAAAAGGCCGAGGAAACAGGTGAGCTATACTGCCAGCGCTGTTTCCGTCTTCGTCATTACAATGAGATTGTGGATGTCCACATCACTGATGATGAATTTTTAAAATTACTTCATGAAGTTGGTGATAGTGATGCCCTCGTTGTTAATGTTGTTGATATTTTCGATTTTAATGGATCAATCATCCCAGGCTTATCACGCTTTGTTTCGGGTAATGATGTGCTCTTGGTTGGAAATAAAAAGGATATCCTACCTAAATCCGTTAAAGACGGTAAGGTAACTCAATGGTTGACAGAACGTGCCCACGAAGAAGGGATGCGTCCTGTGGATGTCATGTTGACATCTGCTCAAAATCATCATGCTATTAAAGAGCTGATTCAACGTATTGAAGCCCTCCGTAAGGGTCGTGATGTCTATGTTGTTGGTGTTACGAATGTTGGTAAATCAACCTTAATCAATGACATCATCAAAGAAATTACTGGTGATAAGGATGTTATCACAACCTCTCGTTTCCCAGGAACGACCCTTGATAAGATTGAAATCCCATTAGATGATGGTAGCTATATTTTTGATACACCAGGAATTATACACCGTCACCAGATGGCGCACTATCTGTCAGCTAAGGACCTCAAATACGTTAGTCCTAAGAAGGAAATCAAACCGAAGACTTATCAGTTAAATGCAGGCCAAACCCTATTTCTAGGTGGACTAGGACGTTTTGACTTCATTGATGGTGATAAACAAGGTTTTACAGCCTTCTTTGACAATAATCTAAAGCTTCACCGTACCAAACTTGACGGCGCAGATGCCTTTTATGACAAGCACGTTGGAAGTCTCCTTATGCCACCTGGGCCTAAGGAATTGGCTGATTTTCCAAAACTAGTCCGTCACGAGTTCACTATCAAAGATAAGACAGACGTTGTCTTTTCAGGATTAGGCTGGATTCGTGTTCAAGGGAAAGCAGACCAACCAACCATCGTTGCTGCCTGGGCACCAGAAGGCGTTGGTGTCGTTGTGCGAAAAGCAATTATTTAAACCTAATGAAGCAGTTAAAAGTATAAAAAAGTCTTTTCAATGATCATGAAGTTTGCCTAGAGTTAAGCCATAAGCAAACAATGTGTTTTTCGCCCTGATAGTAATCCAAGCAACATACTATGTTACGTGGATTCGAAATTTTTGAAACTTTAAGCTCAAAAAATTAGCCATGGAACCCAAAGTTTACGAGCGGCCCTATCATCTAAGAAAAACATCAAAAAATTAAAAAGGAATAAACATGTCACTAACATCAAAACAACGTGCCTTCCTCAAATCGGAAGCCCACACCCTTAAACCTATTGTACAAATTGGGAAAAACGGTCTTAACGATCATATCAAAACTAGCGTTCGTAACGCCCTTGATGCCCGTGAGTTAATTAAGGTAACCCTTCTTCAAAATACTATGGAAGATATCCATGAAGTTGCTGAAATTTTGGAAGAAGAAATCGGCTGTGATACAGTCCTCAAGATTGGACGTATCTTGATTCTTTACAAGGAATCTGCTAAAAAAGAAAATCGTAAGTTGTCACCAAATGTTAAAGCCATCCAAAAATAGTTGCTGACGTTACTTGGTGAAGGACAAATTAAGGTATAGAAACACTTTTAAAGCATTGAAGATATTAAAAAATCATATAATGCTTGAATAAGAGGAGACGAACATGGCATTAGATCTTGTAACCCCGTTTACAAAGGTTCAACTAGAGGAAGAAATTAAAGATACCGGCCGTAAGCAGGTTGGAATATTAGGTGGAAATTTCAATCCTGTTCACAATGCCCACCTGGTTGTTGCAGACCAGGTGCGTCAGCAGTTAGGTCTCGATGAAGTTCTTCTTATGCCTGAATTTGAGCCCCCTCATATCGATAAAAAAGAGACTATTGATGAAAAGCATCGCCTTAATATGCTTATGTTGGCTATTAACGGCATCCCAGGTTTGGATATTGAAACCATCGAGTTGGAACGTAAGGGAATCAGCTATACCTATGACACCATGAAGCTCTTGACAGAGGCTAATCCTGATACGGATTATTACTTTATTATTGGAGCTGATATGGTCGAGTACCTACCAAAATGGCACCGTATTGATGAACTTATCGAGATGGTTCAATTTGTTGGTGTACCGCGTCCTAAGTATAAGGCTGGAACCTCATATCCTGTTATCTGGGTTGATGTGCCCCTTATGGATATTAGTTCAAGTGCAGTCAGATCCTACATTAAGAAGGATCGTACACCTAACTTCATGGTACCGCAGTCTGTACTTGCCTACATCAAGAAAGCGGGGCTCTATAAATGACCTATGAAAAATACCTTGACTTTTCTCGTGATGAACTCCTTGAAAAAGTTAGAGCGGTTATGAGTCCTAAACGCTTTAGTCATGTTTTGGGTGTTGAGCAAGCTGCTATTGCTCTTGCTGAAAAGTATGGTTACGATACTGAAAAAGCTGGTTTAGCTGGCCTCCTTCATGATTATGCCAAGGAACTTCCAGACCAGGAATTCATAGAGCTAATCGATAAGTATGAGCTCGATCCTGAATTGAAAAAATGGGGAAACAATATCTGGCATGGCATGGTTGGGATTTACAAAATCCAAGAAGATTTGGGTTTAACTGATTCTGAGATTCTACGCAGTATTGAAATCCATACTGTCGGAAGTCATGAAATGTCAATCCTAGATAAAATTGTCTATGTGGCTGACTATATTGAGCATAACCGTAATTTCCCTTTGGTAGAGGAAGCTAGACAAGTAGCAAAGCAATCTTTGGATAAAGCAGTTGCTTTTGAAACAGTCCATACGGTAGAACACTTGGCGCACCAGGCCTTGCCGATTTATCCCAAAACTCTTGAAACCTATAATGCTTTTGTGAGTTACTTAAAAGATTAATAATTAATTACTGGAGAATACAATTGACTAAAGAAGAATTACTTGAATTGGTTGTCAAAGCTGCTGATGAAAAGCGAGCTGAAGACATCGTTGCCCTAGATTTGTATGGTCTTACTAGCCTAACAGATTACTTTGTTATTTTGAGTGCAATGAATAGCCGTCAGTTGGAAGCTATTGCCGACAACATCCGTGAGAAAGTTAAAGAAGCTGGTGTGGACGCTAGTCACATGGAAGGTGACAATAAGGGAGGCTGGATTCTTTTGGATCTTAACGACGTCGTTGTTCACATCTTTACAGAAGATGAGCGTGCACACTATAACCTCGAAAAACTCTGGCATGAAGCACTAATGGTAGATGTGTCAGCCTATTTGGCATAAGAAATTGAACTCAGTTAGCGATAACTGGGTTTTGTTGCTTAATTGAAAATCTAATGGAAAGAAAGGATAGGGTGTCGTGTTTAGTTAATTTTATAAACTTAACACGAGCTCAAAGCTATGAGAAAAAGAAAAACTTCCTTTGTATCTAGTGATACGGCAGAAAGTTTCCTATTTTCTCTCTGCTTTTAACGCTCTTTGTATCCTAGAAAGGATTTGAACCCGTCCTGTAATCGTCGGAAAATAGATAGCTTTGGCTTGGATCAGGATTCCAAGTCAAAGCTTCTAATTTTCATTCCAATTACGGACAGACTTGGTATCATGATTATGGCTACTTATGAAACTTTTGCGGCGGTCTACGACGCTGTTATGGATGACAGTCTTTACGATTTGTGGACGGATTTTTCCCTCCGTCATTTGCCAAAGACTATGGACAAAAAGAAATTGCTTGAATTGGCTTGTGGAACAGGGATTCAATCTGTACGTTTTTCTCAAGCTGGTTTTGATGTCACTGGACTTGATTTGAGTGCTGATATGTTGAAAATTGCTCAGAAGCGTGCGTCTTCTGCCAAGCAGAAAATTGATTTTATTGAAGGCAATATGTTGGATTTATCGCAAGCTGGCAAGTATGATTTTGTGACCTGCTACTCAGATTCAATCTGCTATATGCAGGATGAAGTAGAGGTTGGAGACGTCTTCAAAGAGGTTTACAATGCACTCAATGAGGATGGCGTCTTTATATTTGATGTACACTCAACCTATCAAACTGATGAAGTTTTCCCTGGCTATTCTTACCATGAAAATGCTGAGGATTTTGCTATGCTCTGGGATACTTATGAGGATGCGGCTCCGCATTCTGTAGTTCATGAATTGACCTTCTTTCTCCAAGAGGAAGATGGAAGCTTTAGCCGTCATGATGAGGTGCACGAGGAGCGTACCTATGAGGTCTTGACTTATGATATCTTGCTAGAGCAGGCTGGCTTCAAATCTTTCAAGCTTTACGCCGATTTCGAGGATAAGGAACCGACTGAAACTAGTGCACGTTGGTTCTTTGTCGCCCAAAAGTAAGAGCCTATGACAGTTACAGGTATTATTGCTGAGTTCAATCCTTTTCATAACGGCCACAAGTATCTCTTGGATCATGCTGAAGGCATAAAAATTGTTGCCATGTCTGGGAACTTTGTTCAGCGAGGTGAGCCAGCTATTGTGGATAAGTGGATTAGAGCTCAGATGGCTTTGGAAAATGGAGCAGATCTCGTGGTTGAGTTGCCCTTCTTTACGGCAGTCCAGTCTGCCGATTATTTTGCATCTGGGGCTGTCGATGTCTTGTCTCGACTGGGAATTGATAGTCTTACTTTTGGCACGGAAGAAGTCCTAGACTATCAGACTATAGCAGATGTCTATTCTGAAAAGTCAGAGGAAATGGAAGCCTTTGTGGAAAGTTTACCGAGTGACTTGTCTTATCCACAAAAGACGCAAAAAATGTGGGAAAAGTTTGCTGGTGTGGATTTTACTGGCAATACACCCAACCATATCCTAGGATTAGCCTATGCCAAAGCTTGTGCGGGTAAGGGCATTACGTTGAATCCTATCCAGAGACAAGGGGCTGGCTATCATTCCTTAGACAAGGAAGTATCTTTCGCCTCGGCGACCAGTCTACGTCTCCACAAAGAAGATAGTGATTTTGTGGATAAGTTCATGCCCAATAGCAAACTTTTTCAAACTTCTCCACAGGTCTCTTGGGATAATTATTTCCAATTACTGGTTTATCAGATTCTTACAAACCCCGATTTGACTAGTGTTTTCCAAGTGAATGAAGAGATTGCTAGCCGTTTAAAAGCTGCTGTCCGTGAGATTTCTTCTGTGGAGGAGCTGGTGGATAAGGTAGCGACCAAACGCTATACAAAAGCACGGGTACGTCGTATTTTGACCTATATCTTAGTCGGAGCTGTGGATAATTCTTTGCCTAAATCTATTCATGTCCTTGGATTTTCTCAAAAAGGGCAGTTTCATCTCAAATCTGTGAAAAAGTCTGTGGATATAGTGGCTCGTATTGGAAGGAAGCCTTGGGATATGCTTACACAGCAAGCGGATAATGTTTATCAATTAGGTAACCCCGAGCTTTGCGAACAAAACTTTGGACGTGTACCGATTAGAGTAAAATAGTTTTATAAAAGGTCTACCTCTGGTAGGCTCTTTTACTTTTCGTAAACTATTCTCAAAAAGGTCAAATAAGATCAAACAAAACTATTGACCTTTGCTGACTAATGGTGTATTATGATTCCATAAGGATTTAGCTTCCTTATAAGATTGCAGGACTAGCTTAAATACTTGTAAAAAGGTAATTATAGCTTACCTGCAAAAAAAAAATACAATAAAGGTCAAAAAAAAGTCAAAAATATATTGACCAATACTGACCAATGTTGTATAATATAAACATAGGGAAATGAAATCCTTATAAAGGCTGTCAAAACAGTCCATATACCGATATGAAAAGATTGCAGCTTGTCTGCTTAAATTTTCATTAAAAAGTTCAGTAAAAGTCAAAGCTAAATTCTTGACCCAAGCATATGAAAGGTATATGATAAAGCTTAAGGAAAAGAGTTTCCTTAAGCTACAAGCTTATTTCAGAAAGAAACTTGTAAGTTAGCTATTTTGAGAGATTCACAGAAAGAAGGTGGCTCTTATGCTGAATGATAATTAAATTAATTCAAGACTGTGAAAGTTCTCAGCCTTCTACCAAGAGCAAAACCGGAAATTATTAGAAGAGTAGTTGAGGCTCTAAAAATTTTTAGGGTTTTGGTCAGTAAAAGTCAAATTTTACACATTAACTAAAAAATAACACTTAAAAAATCACAAGAAAACACAGTATGAGGTGATTATATGAACAACAACTTTAATAATATGGATGATCTTTTCAATCAATTGATGGGTAACATGGGTGGTTTCCGTTCAGAAAGCCGTCGCTACATGATTAACGGTCGTGAAGTGACACCTGAAGAATTTGCAATTTACCGTCAAACAGGTAAATTGCCTGGTAATCAAGGTGAAGCAGTGAACCCAACACAACAACACGGACCTAAACAAGATGGTATTCTTGCTAAGCTTGGTCGTAACTTGACTCAAGAAGCTCGTGAAGGTAAATTGGATCCTGTTATCGGACGTAACAAAGAAATCCAAGAAACTGCCGAAATTTTGTCTCGTCGTACTAAGAATAACCCAGTCCTTGTCGGTGATGCTGGGGTTGGTAAAACAGCTGTAGTTGAAGGTTTGGCACAAGCCATCGTTAATGGTGATGTCCCAGCTGCTATCAAGGATAAAGAAATCATCTCAATTGATATTTCTGCACTTGAAGCTGGTACTCAATACCGTGGTAGCTTTGAAGAAAACATTCAAAACTTGGTAAATGAAGTCAAAGAAGCTGGCAACATTATCCTCTTCTTCGATGAAATTCATCAAATTCTTGGTGCCGGAAGCACTGGCGATGGTCAAGGTTCTAAAGGTCTGGCTGATATCTTGAAACCTGCTCTTTCACGTGGTGAAATAACAGTTATTGGTGCAACAACTCAAGATGAATACCGTAACACTATCTTGAAGAATGCTGCCCTTGCTCGTCGTTTCAACGAAGTTAAGGTCAATGCTCCTTCTCCTGAAGATACCTTCAAGATTCTTCAAGGTATTCGTGATCTTTATGAAAAACACCACAATGTTATCTTGCCAGATGAAGTCTTGAAAGCAGCGGTTGATTTTTCAGTACAATACATTCCACAACGTAGCTTGCCAGATAAGGCTATTGACCTTTTGGACATGACAGCAGCTCACTTGGCAGCACAACATCCAGTAACTGATGTCAATGCTGTTGAACGTGAAATCGAAGAAGAAAAAGCTAAACAAGAAGCTGCAGTTGCTAAAGAAGATTACGAAGCAGCTCTAAATTCTAAGATTCGTATTGAAAAACTTGAAAAGGAAATTGCTAACCATGCAAAAGATCGCAAGGTGACTGCGACTGTAAACGATGTGGCTGAATCCGTAGAACGTATGACTGGTATTCCAGTATCTCAAATGGGTGCATCGGATATCGAACGTTTGAAAGATATGGGTAACCGTTTGCAAGCTAAGGTTATCGGTCAAGATAAGGCCGTTGAAGCAGTGGCACGTTCCATCCGTCGTAATCGTGCAGGATTTGACGAAGGTAACCGTCCAATCGGTAGCTTCCTCTTTGTAGGACCTACTGGTGTTGGTAAAACTGAGTTGGCTAAACAATTGGCCCTTGATTTGTTCGGTACCAAAGATGCTATCATCCGTTTGGACATGTCAGAATACAGCGACCGCACAGCCGTTTCTAAATTGATTGGTACAACAGCTGGTTATGTTGGTTATGATGATAATAGTAATACCTTGACAGAACGTGTTCGTCGTAACCCTTATTCAATCATCCTTCTTGATGAAATTGAAAAGGCAGACCCTCAAGTTATCACCCTTCTCCTCCAAGTTTTGGATGATGGTCGTTTGACTGATGGTCAAGGTAATACTGTAAACTTCAAGAACACAGTCATTATCGCAACTTCAAACGCTGGCTTTGGTTACGAATCTAACTCGACAGAAGATGCTGATAAACCAGAACTCATGGATCGTTTGAAACCTTACTTCCGTCCTGAATTCCTTAACCGTTTCGACGCAGTTATTGAGTTCTCACACTTAGATAAGGAGGACCTTTCTAAGATTGTCGATCTTATGTTGAATGAAGTTAACAAGACTCTTTCTAAGAAAGGCATTGACTTGGCAGTTAGCGAAGCTGCTAAAGCCTATATGACAGAAGAAGGCTATGATGAAGTTATGGGTGCTCGTCCACTCCGTCGTGTGGTTGAACAACAAATCCGTGACAAAGTCACAGACTTCCACTTGGATAACCTTGATGCAAAACACCTAGAAGCTGATATGGAAGATGGTGTCTTAGTTATCAAAGAAAAAGATGCTAAATAAAAAGCATAGGAACTCCTAATCCGATTAATGAAGCAGAGATGTTAGTAGACATCTCTGCTTTTTCTTTTTTATTTAAGACTTTCCTTGGGTGCTACGGACGGAAGCGACTTCCTAACGGAATTCCATTCCTAAGATTTGAGCCTAAGTCTCAAATCTTCCGAGTGAGATAAGCAATATGGTTTCTCTCACCTTTAGCACAGCGGAAAGTCTTGTTTTGGGTATTGCTATGACTTCCATGTTTATTCTTAATTTTAAAATGATATGAAATTATAATAATCTTATGATATGAATAGTTAAAAATATATTATATTTTCAAGAAAATATTGACAACGTATACACACATATATATATATATATATATATGTTTACAGAAAATTAAATTTAGGTGAAATTATGGTATTCGTATTTTAAAGGTGATAAGATGATAAAGGTAGTTTTATGGATTTTAGCTATTTTAGTTTTTGTAGGAATAGCGATGTTGAACCCCTTAATTGCAGCTGGTATTGTGATTGCAGGATTGTTAATCCAGTTGTTTTTGAAAAAGTAGGAATGCAGGTAAATTTGAATGAAATTAGTTAAAAAAATATTGAATAAAAAAATAGCTTTATGGATTTATCTAATCGTCTTAGTCTTAATTTTAATATTAGGATTCTGGCTAAAACCAGTTCAGAATATTGAGAATGCTTTATCTCATAATCAGCAAACTGAAACTTATTCTAGCATTAAAAAGATAGAAGAGGTTCATGAAGTAGTTTTACTAAATTTAGGAATTCAAAAAATTAAGCCTATTAAGAATAATACAAAGCTATTTGGCACTAAAATTGTAATTCCAGGCTCAGAAAAGCGAGCGATTATTATTCTTAACTATACAGCTAAATTTGGTATAAAGAAAGGAGTTAATATTGAGAGTGATAAGGAACACAATTATAAGGTTAACTTACCTCAATATGAAGTTATTGGTTTTGAGTTAGACAAGAATAAACCTTATAAGTTATATGATACTAGTGGAGAATTACTCAGTGCATTAACCCCAAATGTTGATACTGGTGAGGCTGCTATAAAGGGATTATCAAATAAAGAACAGCAAGACTATTTAAAGGATTACAATGAACTTTTGAATGAATCAGCTGAGAAGTACTACTCTACAATGATTAAATCCTTGGATCATGAAGCAACAGTAACAGTTCAAAGTAAAAAATAAATTTTAGGAGAAAAGATTATGAAAAAGTTAATCACATTTGTTCTTTTGATGTTCGTTGGTATCTGATTAGTGGGATGCCAAAATGATAGTAAAAAGTCAGAGGGAAATCCAAAGGTAAAACAATCAAAGGTTCATACTGCTAAATCAGAACCTTTCCAAGAACTTATTGATAGTTCTAAATCTACGGACGAAATTTATGTTACTGATGATATTACTGTAGGTGAAAAAGGTGATGTTAAGCCTGGCATATATGATATTGAAGTTACGGGTGGTTCAGGAAATATTTTTGGTACAAGAAAATCTGAGGATGGACCACATATAAACTTTCTTGCTGGTACAGTTGGAAATGATATAAATTATGCTTCAAAGATTAGACTTATTTTATTTGATGGAGATACTTTACAATTAGAAAACATTTCTAAAGTAAAATTCAATGCAGTAGCTAAGGAAGTTGAACCAAGTAATGAACTTGGTCAGGGAGAATTTATTGTAGGCAGAGATATTAAGGAGGGAACCTACAAATTAAGCACTAACGTTAATCTTGACCCACAATTTAATAATCTCGGTTGGGATGTTACTATTGAAGATTTGGATTCAAACACATCAAAGAGTCAAGAATACAATCCAGGAAATACAGATGTCGTTGTTAAATTAAAGAAAAATCAAGTCCTAAGTATTAATTATACTGGATACGATGAGTCAACAAAGACTGATGATGCTAAATTGATTTTTACAGAATACAAGTAGTTGTCGATTTTGAATCAGTAAAAAAGGTAAGTAGCCTCGTGCTACTTACCTTTATTCTTTATCGTCACTTTGATATTTTTTCAAGTGTTCTTGGATGATGCTGAGTCGGGGTTCTAGGTCTTTTTGGAAGACACGTATTTTATAGCTGAGGTCTTGTTTGATGTCATCAAGCACAAGGTTTTGTTCCTTGATGATGTCAAGGTTGCGTTTGATTCTGTCCAGATCGTGAGAGATATTTTCTCGTGATTGGTTGAGGTCTAGGATCTCTTCTTTGATGTCTTCACGTCGTTTATAGGCGTAGTAGGCACCACAGGCAAGGGTTCCAAGAGCTAGAAGGCGTCCGAGTTTCATTCTGTTACCTCTTTAGCAATGCTGTCAGCAAGGTTTGCTAGGGCAGCGAAGTCAGGTTCATGCTCATCAAAACTCATATGGATACCGTCGTCTGAACCGTAACGAGGTACTAGATGGATATGGGCATGGAAGACAGTCTGTCCAGCAACTTCTTCGTTGTTGTTGAGGATATTCATGCCGATTGCTCCAGTTGCTTTTTGCACGGCACGGGCAATTTTAGGGACACGGCTAAAGACAGTCTCTGCGTTTTCAGCAGACATTTCTAAGATGTTGCGAACGTGTTCTTTAGGAATGACCAGAGTATGTCCTTTTGTAGCTTGGGAGATATCGAGGAAGGCTAGAACCTTGTCGTCCTCGTAGACTTTTGATGAAGGGATTTCTCCAGATATAATTTTACAGAAAATACAATTATCCATAATAACGACCTTTCCATGAGTTTTTGTTATAATAGATTATATCATACCAAAGAGAGAAAAGATAATGCTTAAATTAGAAAAGGTGACGGGTGGTTATGCCAATATTCCCGTCCTAAAAGATGTCACTTTTGAGGTGGCTGATGGTGAATTGGTTGGTCTCATTGGTCTTAATGGTGCTGGGAAATCAACAACAATTAACGAGATTATTGGTCTCTTAACACCCTATGGAGGACAGATTGCCATTGATGGGTTAACTATTCAACAAGATCCAGCTAGCTATCGTCAGAAGATTGGCTATATTCCTGAAACGCCAAGTCTTTATGAAGAATTGACGCTTCGTGAACATTTGGAAACGGTGTTGATGGCCTATGGTCTTGATGTGACTGAGGGTATGGCACGTGCGGACAAGTACCTCAAACTCTTTCGCTTAGATGAAAAGTTGGACTGGTTCCCGACTCAGTTTTCAAAAGGGATGAAGCAGAAGGTCATGATTATCTGCGCCTTTATTGTCAATCCAAGTCTTTTCATTGTTGATGAGCCCTTTTTGGGATTGGATCCCTTGGCGATTTCTGATTTGATTGAGCTTCTGGCTGAGGAAAAAGCCAATGGCAAGTCTATTCTCATGTCGACTCACGTTTTGGATTCAGCTGAGAAGATGTGTGATCGCTTTGTGATTTTGCACCATGGACAGATCTTGGCACAGGGGACGATTGATGAGCTTCGTCAGACCTTTGGTGACAGTAGTGCTAGTCTTAACGATATCTATATGCAGTTGACTAAGGGAGAATTGTCATGATAGCTGAGCTTTTTAAGGAGCGTAGCAGACGATTCACTACCCGTTGTGCTAAGTATAGTCGCTACGTCTTTAATGACCACTTTATCCTGGTTCTTCTTTTTTTGCTGGGTTTTGTCTTGGTTCAGTATAGCCAGTTGCTCCGACATTTTCCAAAGAATCCATGGGCCATCATTCTTGGCTTACTTGTGCTTTGTCTCTTACTGCCTTTTTGGGGCAATATTGCCACCTATTTAGAGCCTGCAGACAAGCACTACCTCTTAGTTAAGGAAGAAGAGGTGCTAGACCATATTAAGAAGGCGACAGGGTGTGCTTTTAGATTTTGGGTGCTCATCCAGACCTTGATTTTTATCTTGGTCGTCCCACTCTTTCTGGCCTTGGGTCTTCCAGTTTGGGGAGTTGTCCTTGTAGCCGTGGCTATGGCTATTCTTAAGTATTTTATTTTCCAAAAGAAAGCACAACCTTTTTATAAGCAGTCTGGGTTGAATTGGACTGATGCTATTGCAGCGGAGAATAAACGACAACAATCAATCTTGAAGTTCTTCTCACTCTTTACCAATGTTAAGGGAATTACATCGAGTATTAAACGCCGTGGTTATTTGGATGGCATTCTCAAGCGTACAAAGAAAGACAAGAAACATACGTGGTACAACCTGTACCTAAGAGCCTTCTTACGTTCAGGAGATTACTTTGCCCTTAGCCTACGCCTTTTTGCTTTAACACTTTTGGTTATTTTTTTGGTTCCTGAAAAATGGCTGGCTATGGTACTTGTGGTTGTTTTTGACTATCTCTTACTCTTCCAGCTCACAGCGCTTAAATCGCACTTTGCTTACCAAAGGATGACCAACCTTATGCCAATTGGAAAAGACATGCAGGTGAGCAATCTTAAGCGCTTGATTAATCAAATTGTCCTTGTAATGACACTGATTCAGGCTCTTTGTCTCTTTGACCTTAAATTTAGCCTGATTTTGATTGGAGTTATGCTAGTTTTGAGTCTTGTTTACCTACCAGCCAAGCTTAAGAAGATGATTGACTAATACCTATTAAATAAGTTAGAATAGAAGTAAGAGACTAAAGAAAAAGGAGATGCCTAGGTGACATCAACAGATAAAGATTTGAGCCTGACTCCTCTCAAAGGAAATAGTGGTAAGGCCTATATGGGGACTTATCCAAACGGAGACCGTGTCTTTGTGAAGATGAATACAACACCAATCTTGGCAGCTCTTGCCAAGGAACAGATTGCGCCCCAGCTCCTGTGGGCTAAGCGTCTGGGAAATGGTGATATGATGAGTGCACAGGAGTGGCTTGATGGTCGTATTTTGACCAAACATGACATGAACAGTAAACAGATTATCCAAATTCTTGGTAATCTGCACCGCTCTAAACACTTGGTTAATCAGCTCTTGCAGTTGGATTATCATATTGAAAATCCTTTTGATCTTCTACACGAGTGGGAGGAAAATGCTGCCTATCAATTGCGTGAGAATAGTTTCCTTCAAGATGTTGTTAGAGATTTGAAACGTCATCTTCCAGAGTTTCGTGCAGAGATTGCGACCATTGTTCATGGCGATGCGCGTCATAGTAACTTTGTTATTACAACCTCAGGATTGATTTATTTGGTTGATTGGGATTCTGTACGTCTAACTGACCGTATGTATGATGTAGCACAGATTCTTAGCCATTACATTCCTTTGGCTCACTGGCCACAGTGGTTGTCTTATTATGGTTACAAGAACAATGACCTTGTTTTGGATAAGATTTACTGGTATGGACAATTTTCATATTTGACACAAATTTCCAAATTCTTTGATAACCGTGATTTGGAACATGCCAATCGAGAAATTTATGAGCTGCGTAAGTTCAGAGAGACCTTGCACAGATATTAGAAAGTAGACATGCGAGTTAGAAAACGTAAAGGTGCAGAGGAACACCTAGCTAACCATCCTCAGTATGTTATCCTTGAGCCGGAAGCTGCTAAAGGTAAGTGGCACCAGATTTTTGGCAATGACAATCCTATCCATATTGAGGTGGGGTCTGGTAAGGGAGCCTTCATTACTGGAATGGCCCAACAAAATCCTGATATCAACTACATTGGTATTGATATCCAGTTATCTGTTTTGAGTTATGCCTTGGACAAGGTCTTGGCCTCAGGTGTTGAAAATGTCAAACTCTTGCGTGTGGATGGATCTGCTTTGACCAACTATTTTGAAGATGGTGAAGTGGACATGATGTATCTCAACTTCTCAGATCCATGGCCCAAGAGCCGTCACGAGAAACGTCGTTTGACCTACAAGACTTTCCTAGATACTTATAAGCAAATTTTGCCTAAAAATGGAGAGATTCACTTAAAGACAGACAATCGAGGATTTTTCGAATACAGTTTGACGAGTTTCTCACAGTATGGAATGATTCTTAACAAAGTGTGGTTGGATCTTCATGCAAGTGATTATGAGGGCAACGTTATGACTGAGTACGAGCGAAAGTTTTCAGAAAAAGGTCAAGCTATCTACCGAGTAGAGGCTCAGTTTAAAGATTAAATCTTGAAAATTCTAATTAAAATGAACGATTAGTCAGTAATGGGTTAATCGTTTGATATGGAGAGGTCGCATAGAGGCCGAGTGCGCACGCTTGGAAAGCGTGTAGTCCTTAACGGGGCTCGGGGGTTCGAATCCCCTCCTCTCCTTTTCAGAAATAGACAAATTCAGAAATAGACAAAGTGTCCCTTCCAGCATAGAAGGGACACTTTTTGGGTAGAGTTATTCGAAAATTTCGTTAGTCCCAAGGACTCTGAATTCCTGCTACCCAACCAGTACAGAGGGCGCTTGTAATATTAAAGCCACCGGTGTGGGCATTGATATCAAGTACCTCTCCTGCAAAATGTAGGTGAGGGACTTTTTTACTTTCTAGGGTTTTAGTATTAATCTCCTTGAGGTCTACGCCACCTTTGGTTACAAAGGATTTGGCAAGTGACATTTTGCCCGTAATTGGAATTTCCATCCCCTTGAGTTGACTGATAAGATTTTCCAAATCTTTGGGATGGAGTTGTTTAATTTTGCTATCCGCCTTATCTCCTGCTAGAAATTCAGCGACACGTTCAGGCACTAGACCTTTGAGAGTGTTTTTAACAGATTTCTCGCGATTTTCCTCAAAGTAGGTCTTGAGATTTTCTTGGCATTGGTTAGGAAGAAAATCTAGATGAGCTATTTCACCGCCTTTGACAAAGCTAGATAAACGTAGGGCAGCCGGTCCAGATAGGCCAAAATGAGTGAAAAGAAGGTCATGAGTAATCTTGTGTTTTCCATAAGATAGCGTGACATCGTCAAGAGAAATTCCCTGTAAAGCCTTATGTGGAAAGTCGGTTAGGAGTGGACTTTCTGCAGCTTCAAGATCAGTAACATGGAGTTTGAAATGTCGGGCGATATCGTGACCAAAACCAGTTGAACCTGTTGATGGATAAGATTTTCCCCCAGTTGTGACGATGAGTTTATCACTAGTAAAAATCTGGTCTGCAGACTTAACTTGAAATTGTTCATCGACTTTTTTGACAGAGACAACTTCCGTATTAGTGAGAATAGTAGCACCTAGTTCCTGGATTTTATTTTCCAGAGCTTGGATAATAGTACGTGATTTATCTGTCTTAGGGAAAACACGACCGTGGTCCTCAACCTTGAGTTTGACACCATTGTCCTCGAAAAAAGCAATAATATCGTGATTATCAAATTGAGAAAAGACGCTATAGAGGAAACGTCCATTACCTGGAATACCTGCTAAGAGATCGTCCAGAGTTCCATTGTTAGTGACGTTACAACGTCCACCACCAGTACCAGCTAGTTTCTTACCGAGACGTTTATTTTTTTCAATCAGAAGGGTTTGTTGGCCATAAAAGGCTGAGGCGATGGTCGCCATCATGCCAGCAGGTCCCCCACCAATAACGATAGTATCAAAATATTCCATAGTTTTATTTTAGCATAATTTAAAAAGAGAAAATAGTTGGTAAATGGTCAGATTTTTTAGACAATTTATGTTAAAATAGGAGTACAATTTTAAATTAGAATGGTTACTAACTATGGAGGAAAATATCGTGTTTGAAAATAACATGAAACACCGTTCTTCTGTCTACGATAGCATGGTTAAATCACCTAACCGTGCTATGCTTCGTGCGACTGGGATGACGGATGATAGTTTTGAAAAGCCTATTGTTGGGGTTATCTCAACTTGGGCTGAGAACACGCCATGTAATATCCACTTGCACGGTTTTGGTCAAATTGCCAAAGAGGGTGTCAAAGATGCGGGTGCTTGGCCAGTTCAATTTGGTACAATTACCGTTGCAGATGGTATTGCCATGGGGACACCAGGGATGCGTTTCTCATTGACATCTCGTGATATTATTGCTGACTCAATCGAAGCTGCTATGGGTGGTCACAATGTCGATGCCTTTGTTGCTATTGGTGGCTGTGATAAGAACATGCCAGGTTCAATGATTGCTATTGCCAACATGGATATTCCAGCTATTTTTGCTTACGGTGGTACGATTGCACCGGGTAATCTTAACGGTAAGGATATCGACTTGGTTTCTGTTTTCGAAGGTATCGGTAAATGGAACCACGGAGATATGACTGCCGAAGAGGTTAAAAATCTTGAATGTAATGCCTGCCCTGGCCCTGGTGGTTGTGGTGGTATGTATACTGCTAACACAATGGCAACAGCAATTGAGGTTATGGGGATGAGCCTTCCAGGATCATCATCTCACCCTGCAGAATCAGCTGAGAAGAAGGCTGATATCGAAGAAGCAGGTCGTGCAGTTGTAAAAATGCTAGAAATGGGACTTAAGCCATCAGATATCTTGACACGTGAAGCCTTTGAAGATGCCATCACAGTTACAATGGCGCTTGGTGGTTCAACAAATGCCACTCTTCACTTGCTTGCTATCGCTCATGCGGCTAACGTTGATTTAACGCTTGAAGACTTCAACGATTTCCAAGAGCGCGTGCCTCACTTGGCTGACTTGAAGCCTTCAGGTCAGTATGTCTTCCAAGACCTTTACAATGTTGGTGGTGTGCCAGCCGTTATGAAATATCTTCTTAAGAATGGTTTTCTTCATGGTGATCGTATCACGTGTACTGGTAAGACTGTTGCAGAAAATTTGGAAGCTTTCGATGATTTGACACCAGGTCAAAAAGTTATCATGCCACTTGAAAATCCTAAACGTGCCGATGGTCCATTGATTATCTTGAAAGGTAACTTGGCCCCAGAAGGTGCTGTTGCCAAAGTATCAGGTGTTAAAGTGCGTAACATTACTGGTCCTGCTAAAGTATTTGACTCAGAAGAAGATGCCATCGAGGCAGTTCTTTCTGACGAAATCGTTGACGGCGATGTAGTTGTTGTACGTTTTGTAGGTCCTAAGGGTGGTCCTGGTATGCCAGAAATGTTGTCATTGTCATCAATGATTGTTGGTAAAGGACAAGGAGACAAGGTTGCCCTCTTGACTGATGGACGTTTCTCAGGTGGTACTTACGGACTTGTTGTAGGTCATATTGCTCCTGAAGCTCAAGTTGGTGGACCGATTGCCTACCTCCGTACAGGTGATATGGTTACAGTTGACCAGGATACCAAAGAAATCACTATGCATGTACCAGACGAAGAGTTGGCGAAACGTAAAGCAGAAACTGAGTTACCACCACTTTATAGCCGTGGTGTCCTCGGTAAGTATGCTCACATCGTTTCATCAGCATCACGTGGTGCGGTTACTGACTTCTGGAATATGGATAAATCAGGTAAAGCTTAATCACATACTATAAAACAAAATCACATCGTATATTTGTGCGATGTGATTTTTATGATTCTAAGTTTTAGGGTGTTGTGTGAGTTAGTAATGTCTATACACTGTCTTCTTAATAAAAAACCGATTGGAAATGTCCAATCGGTTTTGGTTTTATTTTCCGCCCCGAGGTGAGATACCTAGGGCAATACGGCCATAACGACTAATACGGGTCATCTTCCAGACTGGTGAGTAAGTGGTTTCTACTTTGACAGAATTAATGCCATCAATTGCTTTTAGTTTTTCAGAGATTTCATATGGCATGGTCTCTTCACAGCCACAGCCAGTATCGGTAAAGGTCATAAGGAAGTAGCAGTGACCATTTTCATCAATGTTGATTTCATAAATCAAACCAAGATTGTAGATATCTAGCTCAATTTCAGGGTCGAATACAGTAGTCATTTGTTTAATAATTTGCTCTAAGAAGGGCTGGGCCAAATCATTGATTTTGATATCATTACGGAAGTTTTTCATAGGACTCGTTCTTTCTATTTTGCTTTTGTTTATTGTTTATTATGGCATAATTTAGGGCTTTTTTCAATCCGGTTTGGTGATATGAGGCTATAGTGGGCTTTGGATTGGCAACAAAAAAACTCCAACAGTAAGACCGTTGAAGCTAATGTGCCTCTATAATAAGTAGTTTTGTAACGAGAGTTACGTGAACACTGTCAATAATTGGAGCAAGAATGAAAATTCCAAACCATGCAGAATTGTCCCACCATTCCTGAATAGGCAGATTCGGTAGCAACTACACTTACTATGGAAGTACCAATCAGTTAAGCCAAAGATTTTCCTTCTATAACATATTTATACCCAAAAATAGTTTATCAAAAGCCTGCCTTCCTATCTAAACTGTTTGAAAAATGAAAGGAAAAATAGACTCGTAAGTAATTCTTCAAATGTCCTGAATGACTTGTCAAATTGACAGACAGGTGTGATTATGATATTCTCATAGTAAGAAATTTCAAGAGGAAATGAGGCTATTATGAGTATTGAAATGACCGTCAGCGAGATTGCTGAAGTCCTTGGCGTTAGTCGTCAAGCAGTCAATAATCGTGTCAAACAACTTCCAGAAGAAGATACTGAAAAAAATGCTAAAGGAGTTACTGTCGTTAAGCGTAGTGGCTTGATTAAGTTGGAGGAAATCTACAAGAAAACTATATTTGAAGATGAGCCAATTGATGAAGAAACAAAACAACGTGAGTTGTTAGAGATTCTTGTAGATGAGAAAAACTCTGAGATTGCTCGTCTCTATGCTCAGTTGAAGGCCAAGGATGAGCAGTTGTCAAACATGGACAATCAATTGCGTGTCAAAGACGTGCAAATTGCTGAAAAAGACAAGCAAATTGATCAGCAGCAGCAATTGACCTTGACTGCTATGAAGGACAAAGAAGAGCTTAAATTGGAGCTTGATGAAGCTAAGGTAGAGATTGACGAAGCCAAGGCTCAAGTGGAAAAAATCCAGATTAAACAAGAAGAAACTGCTAAAAAAAGTTTCTTTGGACGTCTATTTGGAAAATAAAAAAGAAGCTGAGACTCGGTCTCAGCTTTAACTATTGTAGGAGATTAAGATGGAAAATTTAGAAACATATATTGCCTTTGATTTGGAGTTTAATACGGTGGATGGCGTTAGCCATATCATCCAAGTGTCGGCGGTTAAAATGGGACAGCACAAGGAAGTGGACCAGTTTGATTCTTTTGTCTATTCGAATGTTCCTTTGCAGTCCTTTATCAATGGTTTAACAGGGATTACAGCAGATAAGATTGCCAAGGCTCCAAAGTTAGAGTCGGTTTTGGCAGAGTTTAAGGCATTTATTGGTAATACACCACTTATCGGTTATAATGCACTTAAATCAGATTTGCCTATTCTAGCTGAAAATGGTTTAAACTTGGAGGAGCAATATGCTTTAGATGTTTTTGACGAGGCTTTTGACCGTCGTGCTTCTGATTTGAATGGTATTGTTAACCTTAAGTTGACTAGTGTGGCAGATTTCTTTGGAATTAAGGGACATGGTCATAACAGTTTGGAGGATGCTCGGATGACCGCTCAAATTTACGAGAAGTTTCTCGAATTAGATGAGAATGCCGAGCTTTTGGAGCAACAGGAAGAAGTCAGTAACAATCCTTTTTCTGCCCTAGATTTAGGTGGCCTCTTCGACTAAAGCTTTACAGGAGCTGTAAAGCTGTAAAGAGTGATGACTAACTTTTTCTTTAAGAAAAGAAAATCCCTCTAGGGTTATGTCTTGCATATTCCCTTACGTTATAAGGTAGAATCTAGGTATCAAGGGTGGCAAATGTCCTCTTTTGATAGAAAATCTTAAAAGGTGGTGACTGAGATGTCGACGTTTTCAACAGGAGAGTTGGCTAAAGCAGCAGAAGTGTCTGTCAGGACTGTTCAGTACTATGATCAACGAGGTATTTTGACGCCATCTAAAGTCACAGAGGGTGGTCGGAGAATTTACCACGAATCAGACTTGGAACGCCTGAAAGTCATTTGTTTCTTAAGAGATTTGGATTTCTCAATTAATCAAATCAAAAACATCTCGCAAGAGGAAAATAGGGAACAGGTTTTAGAGCTTTTGTTGACAGATCAGATCGAGAGCTTGGAAAAGTCTTCGAAGGAGATAGAGGTCAAACTAAAACGTGCCCGTCACTTGCAAAAAATAACTGCTAAACGAAATCAACTTTCGCTGGATGATTTATCAGACATTTCACGTCTTATGGAAAATCAAAAATCATGGCATCATTTGCAGTGGAGAATTTATGGGAGTATCGTTCTAATCTCCCTTCTTTATCTGGTAAGTCTACTGATTGTTAGTTATTATTTTAAGGATCCTAGAGGTTTGTTTATCGTCTGCCCTGCTTTTGTTATAGTAGTGAACCTATTGGTACTTCATTATAGAAAGCAGTTTGAATACCTCTGTCCTAACTGTCATAAGATCTTTGATCCTAGTTTTAAAGAGTTTGCTCTTGCAAGTCATACACCAAGGACTCGTAAACTGACTTGCCCTCATTGTCATATGAAGGCCTACTGTCTGGAGTTGGCTAAAAGTCAAACAAAATGAGTTTTCGAACATAAAAACGCTTGGACTGGCACTGCACCCATAAAATGAGACACAAGAAAACACTCTTGTTGAATTCTGGTAAACTAGAAACAGGAGTGTTTTGTTATGGTCAAAAAAGCATATTCAGTAGAAACTAAGCTAGCCTGTATCGAAATGAAGAAAGTAGATAAGTCAAATAAAGTTATCATGGATGCCCTCGGTGTCAAAAATGCTAGTCAGGTGAAGACCTGGTGGCGATGGTATCAGAATGATGAATTATACCGTTTCCACCAACCCGTGGGGAACTAATATACTTATGGTAAAGGGATGAAGCAGTTATCTGAAGTTGAACAGTTACGTTTGCAGGTAGATTTACTAAAAAAGTATCAGAGCTTGGTAAGAGAATCGACAAAGTAAGTTTTATCAAGCTAGTTGAAGAGTATAAGAAAACTGGTCGCATTAGAGTTTTTCTCTTGTCCCATTATTGGGGTGCAGTGTCTCTCTTGTTGTATATTATGGCTGAGTTGCTAAATGAGTATATAGAAAAAGGAATCGTGAGATTCCTTTTTATTGTTTAGAATGGCAATTTGCCTGCAAAGGCACCCATTGATTTTTTAGTAGCTTCGTCGATTTGTCCAAGAGCATCGTTAAGGGCTTGAACAGTCATATCTTGAAGTGTTTCCACATCATCAGGATCCACAACAGCATCAGCAAAAGTGATGTTAACCACTTTTTTGTCACCAGTTAATTCAGCAACGACCAAGTCTTGGGCTGATTTTCCAGTGAAAGTTGTAGCAGCCAATTCAGCTTGACTTTTTTCCATTTGTTTCTGAAGCTTTTGTGCTTGCTTCATCATGTTTTGCATGTTCATCATAATAATTTCTAGATTCCTTTCATATCAAGGGTTTAGCCCCTTCTTGTTACTTTTTGATGCCTTATTTTTCCTAATAGAAGAGATAGTCGATACCTCAACTATTATACCATGTTTAGTTTGAATGACAAAGTGAGAGAGGGTCAAAGAGAATCCGTAATTATAAGAGAGTTAAGTTTGTTTACAACGATGGTATCACGAGGCTTTGTTAAAAAGCTGTAGAAGCAATTACAGAAGCCACAAATCCTTGAGTTTTAAGACTTGTTATGAATAGTGTACAATGCTTAATTGTTAACCTAGTCAACATGTAATTGGAGATAGAAAAGGAGAGAGAAGATGACAATGCAAAAAAGAAATATTTTAGGGATGTCGGACTGCTTATAGTCTTGTGTATGAGTCTCTATACTTATTGTAATTTAAAATTTAACTCTGTTTATTATGCTCAGCATATCCCTCATAATGAGGGGACAGAAACGTATTTAGTTATGTTGGTAAAGAATGTGGGGTGGATTTATACTCCTAAAATCGACAATATTATATATGATGATGGAACAAACGATATTATAAATACTAAAAGTAAATCTTTTCTAACAAAATCCTTAGGAAACTTTTTATATGATAAGGATAATATGACTGTTGGTTTTAATAGTACGTTTAGATTTGAGGACGTCAGTTATTTTTCAGAAGAAGCAAAAAAATCAAGTTAATGAATCACAAATTAAACGAGAGATTAAGGAAGATTTTTTCCTCAATCATGAAGGTTCATACAAAACCTTTTATCAATCTTCAATGGTTGTTTAATCTACTTTACCGAAGTAGGTTTAATTAGAGAATATAATCCTACAGAATATTTTTGTTGGGTTTATTGGCCTGGATGGCAGAGTGAAAAAAGCATGAGGGGTAATAGGTTTATTTCCTTGGTATTCATGACGGCTAACCTTTGAAAATACCTCATTTTTATGCTACTATGAAATTTGTGAAAAAACAGTTACAAGGCTTGACTCAGGTGGAGGTCAAGCAGCGGATAGATGACGGTAAAACAAATTATTTTAAAGCAAAAGCTGGCTCCAGCAATTGGGATATTTTTAGGCGTAATGTCTTTAACTCCTTTAATATGCTTAATTTTGCAATCTTTGTGGCCTTGATTGCTGTTCAGGCTTGGTCTAATCTATTTTTCTTCGGGATTATTGTGCTTAATGCCTTTACAGGGATGATGACGGAGTTGCGTGCCCGTCGCATGGTTGATAAGCTCAATCTCATGAATCAGGATCAGATTCGTGTGGTGCGTGATGGACAGCTTGTTTCCATCGATCCTAAGGATATTGTCTTAGATGATATCATGCTCTTGTCTGCGGGTGAGCAGGTTCCCAGTGATGCAGTGGTTGTTGATGGAATGGCTGAGCTTAACGAGGCTATGCTGACTGGTGAGAGTGATCAGATTCTAAAGAAAGATGGGAAGGAGTTGCTCTCGGGTTCTTATCTTGTGAGTGGTCAGGTTTATGCTAAGGTCATTAACGTAGCCGAGGACAATTACGCCAACAAGCTTATGTTAGAGGCCAAGACTCATAAGCCAATCGTGTCCTGTATCCTTTATAACATGGACAAGATTGCTAAGTTTACGGGAAAGATTGTTATACCATTTGGGCTTGCACTCTTTTTCGAGGCTTACATGATTAAGCAGCTTTCTCTTCAAGAGTCGGTCGTTACCAGTTCAACAGCCCTTCTGGGAATGTTGCCTAAGGGAATTACCCTTTTGACTATTACATCACTTTTGACGGCTGTCATTAAGCTTGGGATGAAACACATCCTTGTGCAAGAGATGTACTCTGTTGAAACCTTGGCCCGTGTAGATGTGCTTTGTTTAGATAAGACAGGGACGATTACACAAGGAAAGATGACAGTTAAAGGTCTAGAGCTACTGTCAGAGCGTTTTACGAAAGAGGAGTTGGAGCGTTTGCTTGCGGCTTATATGCAACATAGTAAGGATAAAAACGCAACAGCTCAGGCTATTCGAAATGCTTATGAGGGTCTGGAACATCATTATCAGGTAGGTGATGTTATTCCATTTTCAAGCAATCGTAAATGGGGTGCTGTGAGCATCAATGGGCTTGGAACTCTCTTTTTGGGAGCACCTGAGATGCTTCTTAAGAAGAATCCTAAAGCAGTCGATAAGGCTCAGGCGCGAGGGTCTCGTGTTTTGATTTTGGCTTGGAGTCAGTCAGGTATTGCCACAGAGAACATGATTTTGCCGAATGATATCGAGGCTTTGACCTTGCTTGAAATTGCCGATCCTATTCGTGAGGATGCTGCAGAAACTCTGGAATACCTGCGTTCAGAAGATGTGACACTTAAGATTATTTCTGGTGACAATCCAGTGACGGTTTCTCATATTGCTCATCAAGCTGGTTTTGCCGATTATCAAAGCTATATTGACTGTTCTAAGATCAGCGATGAGGAATTGGAGGCTTTGGCTGAGGATACTGCGATTTTTGGTCGTGTATCTCCGCATCAGAAAAAGTTATTAATCCAAACCCTTAATGCCAATGGGCATACCACGGCTATGACTGGTGACGGTGTCAATGATATCTTGGCACTGCGTGAGGCGGATTGTTCGATTGTTATGGCAGAGGGAGATCCGGCTACACGCCAGATTGCTAACTTGGTGCTAATGGATTCTGAGTTTAAGGACATTCCTGAAATTCTATTTGAGGGACGCCGTGTGGTTAATAATATTGCCCACATTGCACCTATTTTCCTCATTAAAACTGTTTATTCCTTCCTTTTGGGGCTTATCTGTATTGGCAGTATTGTTTTTGGAAAGGCGGAGTACCTCTTGGTCTTTCCATTCATTCAGGTTCAGATGACCTTGACAGGTCAGTTTATCGAGGGCCTTCCACCATTTGTTTTGACCTTCGAACGTAATATTCGTCCTGTTGAGAAACATTTCCTCAGACGTTCGCTTCAGTTGGCTATTCCTAATGCCTTGATGCTGGTTATCAGTGTTCTTATTTTCCATCTGTCTCAGGTCTATCTTGGTATGAGTAGTACAGACATGCTGACGCTTTCTTATTATATGATGGGATCAACGGGTGTTCTTGCCGTTATTCGTGCTTGTATCCCCTTAAATATGGGGCGTGTGGCCTTGATTATCTACTCAGTCTTTGGCTTCTTAATCAGTTCCTACTATCTTCGAGATGTGATTGCAATCTCAACACTTAATAGCTACACATTGCCAATCTATCTGGTCGCAATGGCTATCTGTACACCGCTTTTCTTCTGGATTAGCTATAAACAAGGTGCTTTCCAAAAAGCACAAAGCAAAACTTAAGCTTGCTAACAGACTTTAGTTTTTTGATAGCTAAATAATAGGAAAATCCTTGATGGGCATTAGGTATGGTACAATAAAGGCATGAAAATAGTAGGGCACTTGACGCCAAAAGTCATTAAAGCTTTTAATTTAGACTACAAGCCTGGTGAAGACATCACGCAGTCTGCACAACGTAAGAAGCATATGGAAAAACATCGCCAGGAATTTAGTGATTTTGATGCCATCTATGAACGTATTCCAGAGATTATTGCTCATCCAGACTATATCGGTCACCATCCTGATGGCCAGTCCTTGGAATACATCAAACGTATTGATGGTAATGTTTTAGTAGCGGTTACATTATGTGATAAACTTAATGTCCGTACCATGTTTGTGATTAAAGATTCTAAGCTGAAAAACTATCTAAATGCTGGTAGAGCGAAGAAAATGTGATATAACATGGGTAAGGAATAACAACGAGAGCGGAAGAGGTAGCCGCCGCACCTTCGGGACTGAAAGAGATGCAGGACTGTCACCCTGCCGTTGTTTATCAGCCCAAGAAGTCCCTTTCGGGGGCTTTTTTATTTTGTGTAGCTTAGGGGCAAGACTATCTCACTATCTGGATTAGGTATAGACTAATCCTATAGGAGAAGAATTGTCAAAACTAACAGAAAATTCTTGACATCTTTTTAAAAAGGAGTACAATAGTTAGTAAATCAGAAAGTAACTGGTCTTAGATTTTCAGGGAGCCTGCGGTGATTGTGAGTAGGTAATCGAGATGAGTGAACATTGGGCTGATTGGATGATAATGAGAAGGTAACACATATCCTTCTCGGTTGGCACCCCTTACCGTGCAACTCCTTGTTAGAGGAGATAGAGATGATGGTCGTTTTTTTGGAGACCATTAACTGAGGTGGTACCGTGTTAAACTAGATTTAATGCCCTCACAGAGTTTTTCTCTGTGAGGTTTTTTGCTTACTTTTATCTTTAAAGGTCTATTTACCTTAAAGGAGTATTATTTCATTATTCAATGAAAGGTTGGGTATTATGGATGCATTAAACGATATTCGAAGTGATATTGATAATATTGATAGTCAGTTAATTCGACTCCTGGCCCAACGTCAAATACTTGTGGAAAAGGTAGGGCGGCTGAAGCCAAAAGGAGATAAGTCCGCAGTCCGGGCGAATGATCGTGTTGCTCAAGTCATAGCTAACCGTCGCAAGGAGGCACTAGAGCTTGGCTTATCGCCAGATGTGGCTGAAAGTGTTTGGCGAAGCATGATTCAAGCCTTTATTGCTTTGGAAGAGAAAGTGAATAAAGAACACTAATGGTGCCGACACATCCTATAAAGGAGTCTTGTATCAGTCTTATTACTCTCGATAAACCAGTTTGAAAGGAAATACTATGAGAAAAATTTTACCAGCCGATACCTTAACACCAATCTTGGCTTATATGCGTGTTCAAGGGGAACACAAGGTTATCCTTGAATCTATTCCTCGTGAGAAGGAAAATGCACGTTTTTCTATTATTGCCTACAATCCGGTCTTTGAAGTAACCTTCAAGGATGGTGTTCTTTATGAAAATGGTAAGGCGATTGATCAGGATCCTTTCGAATACTTGGACCAAGTAACAGTCAAGGGCATCAAGTCTGACCTACCTTTCGCAGGTGGTGCTATCGGATTTGTAGGTTATGATATGATTGGTCTCTATGAAAATATCGGGGAGATTCCTGAAGATACGATTGGGACACCTGATATGCATTTCTTCATCTATGAGTCTTATTTGATTTTTGATCACAAAAAGGAAAAGGTTTATGTGGTTGAGGACAACATCTACTCTGACCGTGACAACGATGCGGTGCGTCAAGCTCTTGGTCAGGTGGTAACGATCCTACAGACTCAGGCGCCAAACGAGTTTACACCTCAGGCCTTGCAAGCTTTGCAATTTTCGAATCATATCGAAAAAGAGGTCTTCATGGATATGGTGGCTAAGGCTAAGAAACTCATTCGTGAGGGAGATATGTTCCAATGTGTGCTTAGTCAACGCTTTTCAGCGGACTTTGAGGGAGATCCTTTGGATTACTACCGTAACTTGCGCGTGACCAACCCATCAAACTACCTTTATTTCTATGATTTTGGAGATTATCAGGTGATTGGTGCCAGCCCAGAGAGCCTTGTTTCAGTGAAAAATGGAGAGGTGTTCACCAATCCGATTGCTGGAACTCGCCCTCGTGGTGCCAATGAGGCTGAAGATGCTGCCTTGGCGGATGAACTCTCACATGATGTTAAAGAAACTGCGGAACACCGTATGTTGGTTGACTTGGGACGTAATGATATTGGTAAGATTGCCAAAAATGGTACGGTCAAGGTGACCAAGTATATGGAGGTTGAGTATTTCCGCTATGTGATGCACCTTACTAGTGTGGTTAAGGGGCAACTCTTACCGGAGTTGACGTCCCTTGATGCTCTAAAGTCAACCATACCAGCTGGAACTGTGTCCGGGGCGCCTAAGATTCGTGCCATGCGTCGTATCTATGAGCTTGAGCAGGAAAAACGTGGTATTTACGCGGGAGCTATCGGTTATTTGTCTGCAACAGGAGATATGGACTTTGCTATTGCTATCCGTACTATGATTCTCAAAAATCAAAAAGCCTATGTTCAGGCAGGTGCAGGTGTTGTCTATGACAGTATTCCTGAAAATGAATTTTATGAAACGATTAATAAGGCGAAAGCTATGACAAGAATAGGAGATGTCCAATGATTTTACTAGTTGATAACTACGATTCTTTTACCTATAATTTGGCACAATACCTAGGGACATTTACAGAGGTGAAAGTCTTACGTAACGATGATGAGAAGCTCTATGAAGAGGCGGAAAAAGCTGACGGGCTAGTCTTTTCACCGGGTCCAGGTTGGCCAGCTGATGCGGGTAAAATGGAAGCCTTGATTAAGGATTTCGCTGGTAAAAAACCGATGATGGGAATTTGCTTGGGGCACCAGGCTATTGCGGAAACTTTTGGTGGTAAACTTGGCTTGGCTAAGAATGTCATGCATGGCAAACAAAGCAATATTACTTTTGAAACGCCATCGCCAATTTTCAAGGATATTGACAATGATGTCCCAATCATGCGTTACCATTCCATCGTTGTTGACCAAATGCCAGAGGGCTTTGATGTGACAGCCATCACAACTGATGATCAAGAAATCATGGCCATTCAACATAAGGAGCTACCAATTTATGGTTTGCAATATCACCCAGAGAGCATCGGAAGTCCAGATGGTCTCAAAATGGTTGAAAATTTTGTGAAAATTGTTGCAGGCTAGTTGGTTAGTCTTTTGACTAGATAAATCTAGGCTCAAAACATCTCCTCGTGCATCGGAAAATATTGAACCGTCTTTAGAAGGAAAACAGATATGAAAGAAATATTTCTACAAATCTCAAACCGACAAGACTTGTCTCAAGACCAAGTCCAAGCAGTCTTTGACCGCATTCTCAAAAATGAAGTCTCAGAAAGCCAAATCGCTTCCTTCCTTATGGGGCTTAAAATTAAGGGAGAAACATCAGATGAAATCACAGGTATCGTGCGTGCTCTCAAATCACATGCGACGGTCTTGCCTGAGACCTTCACAGATGCTATGTGTAACTGTGGTACTGGTGGAGACCAGTCTTATAGCTTTAACATTTCAACAACGGCTTGCTTTGTCCTAGCAGCAGGTGGTATTCGTATGGCTAAGGCTGGTAACCGTTCGATTTCCTCTAAATCTGGTTCGGCAGATGTCCTTGAAGTCCTTGGAATCAACGTTGCGGCATCACCAGAAATCCTATCTAAAGCACTTGACGAGGTTGGTTTGGCCTTTATCTTTGCACAAACCATGCACCCAGCCATGCGTTTTATCGGTCCAGCTCGCCAAGCTCTTGGGATTCCAACGATTATGAACTTGGTTGGGCCACTGGCTAATCCGCTTGACCTTGAGACGCAACTCATGGGGCTCTATCGTGTGGAGCTGCAAGAGATTGTTGCTAATGCTATTCAACAGTTGGGAAGAAAACGTGCGGTTATTATCACAGGTCCTGACAATATGGACGAAGCTGCTCTCTATGGTACTAACACCTACACTCTTTTGGAAGATGGTCACATCAGCCAGCACACCTTTACTTATGAAGATCTGGGTATGGAAAAGGTTGAGTTGTCTGATATCACAGGTGGTGATGCCAAGGAAAATGCAGAGATTCTCCTTAGTGTCTTGAGAAATGAAGCTAGTCCTTATCTTGAAACAACAGTGCTTAATGTAGGTCTTGGTTTCTTTGCCAATGGTAAGGCTGGGACCATTAAAGAAGGTGTTGAGCTTGCTCGTCAATTAATTGCGGACGGATCAGCCCTAGAGAAACTTCGCAAACTCCAAGAGGTACAAGTATGAGTAAAGCTTTTCTTCCAACAATCCTAGAACAAAAAGAAAAAGAAGTGGCCCAGTTGGTCATGGAAGACTTACAGCCCTTGCGTCAGACCTATCGCCTTTATGATTTTCTCAAGTCAAATCAAAACAAGTTGCAAATTATTTCTGAAGTGAAGAAAGCCAGTCCAAGTATGGGTGATATTAACCTAGATGTGGATATTGTAGCTCAGGCCAAGACCTATGAGGAAAATGGGGCAGCCATGATTTCAGTTTTGACTGACGAAGTCTTCTTCAAAGGTGATATTTCCTATTTGAAAGAAATTTCGACACAGGTAGCGATTCCAACCTTGGCTAAGGACTTCATTATTGATGAGAAACAGATTGTGCGTAGCCGTAATGCGGGTGCGACAGTCATTCTCTTGATTGTAGTGGCCTTGCCAGAAGCTCGTCTCAAGGAGCTCTATGATTTTGCGACTAGCCTTGGCTTGGAAGTCTTGGTTGAAACGCATAATCTGCCAGAATTGGAAGTGGCTCACCGTATTGGTGCTGAAATTATCGGAGTAAACAACCGTAATTTGGTGACATTTGAGACAGATATCAATACCAGTCTTGAGTTATCGACGCATTTCAAGGATAAACCTGTTTATATTTCTGAGTCGGCTATTTTTACAGGTCAGGATGCTGCCCTAGTTGCCCCATATTTTAATGGGATTCTGGTAGGAACTGCCCTTATGACGGCTGACAATGTAGCTAAAAAGGTCAAGGAGTTGCAAATTGACAAAGGTTAAAATTTGTGGACTGTCGACACCAGAAGCAGTAGCCACTGCAGTTAAAGCAGGTGCTGACTATATTGGTTTTGTGTTCGCCAAAAGCAATCGTCAAGTGAGTCTTGAACAAGCTCACGAGTTGGCTAAAGGGGTGACAGGCCAGACAAAAACCGTTGGTGTCTTTGTTTCACCAAGCCTTAAGGAACTGGAAGAAGCGATTAGTCAGGTTCCCTTAGATATCGTTCAGATTCATGGAACTTTTGATGAAGATCTGATTTCAAAGATATCAGTACCAGTTATTCGAGCAATTCAGATTTCGGATGGTGATTCTCAAGTCAAGAGCCAGGCGGGTTATCTTCTTTTTGATGCTCCTATTGCCGGCAGTGGTCAGAACTTTGACTGGCAACTCTTGGCTGACAAGCAGATTGAACAGGACTACTTTATCGCTGGTGGTTTGGCTGTGGATAATGTGGCAGAGGCCAAGGAAACCTTCCATCCCTATGCCTTGGATGTGTCCTCAGGTGTAGAGACAGATGGTTACAAGGATTTAAAGAAGATTAAAGCATTTATAGAAAGAGTGAAAGCATGACATATCAACAACCTGATGCAAAAGGATTTTACGGAAAATTCGGCGGTCAGTTCGTTCCCGAAACGCTGATGACAGCCGTTATTGAATTGGATAAGGCCTATCGTGAAGCCAAAGAAGATTCAAGTTTCCAAGCGGAATTGGATGACCTCCTTAAAAACTATGTGGGCCGTGAAACACCTCTTTACCACGCCAAACGTTTGACAGATTATATCGGTGGAGCGCAAATTTACCTTAAACGTGAAGACCTTAACCACACAGGGGCCCACAAGATTAACAATGCCCTCGGTCAAGTCTTGCTTGCTAAACGTATGGGTAAGAAGAAAATCATCGCCGAAACTGGTGCAGGTCAACACGGTGTCGCAACAGCAACAGCCGCTGCTCTTTTCGACATGGACTGTACCATCTATATGGGTGAGGAAGATGTGAAACGTCAGGCGCTTAACGTTTTCCGTATGGAGTTGCTTGGTGCCAAAGTTTTCAGTGTTACCGATGGATCACGAGTGCTTAAGGACGCTGTAAATGCTGCTCTTCGTGCTTGGGTTGCAGGTATCGAGGATACTCACTACATCATGGGATCTGCCCTTGGTCCAGCACCATTCCCAGAAATTGTTCGTGATTTCCAATCTGTTATCGGTCGTGAAGCCAAACGCCAATATGCAGAGATTTCTGGCGGGAAACTGCCTGATGCTGTAATGGCTTGTATCGGTGGTGGTTCAAATGCTATCGGCATGTTCTACCCATTTGTCAATGATAAATCAGTAGCTATGTATGGTGCTGAGGCATCTGGTTTGGGACTTGATACTGAAAAACACGCCGCAACCTTTGCCAAAGGTCGCCCAGGTATCCTTCATGGAGCGCTTATGGATGTCCTCCAAGATGCTCATGGTCAAATAATGGAAGCTTTCTCTATCTCAGCTGGTCTGGACTACCCAGGGGTTGGTCCTGAGCACTGTTATTTCAACGAAATAGGACGTGCGACTTACGACTCTATCACAGATGAAGAAGCGCTAGAAGGATTCAAACTTCTGTCACGTTTGGAAGGTATTATCCCAGCTCTTGAGTCTAGCCATGCCATTGCGCTTGCACAAAAAGTGGCAGCTAAGATGTCGCCAGACCAAAGCCTCATCGTCTGCCTCTCAGGTCGTGGGGATAAGGACGTTATGCAGGTTAAAGAACGTTTTGAAGCTGAAGCAGAAGGGAAATAAACCATGACAAAAACACTAACAAAACATCTACAAGCTATCAAAGACAGTAAACGCGGTATTTTCGTGCCCTATATCATGGCTGGTGACCACGCTAAAGGTCTAGACGGACTCTTTGAGACTATTACTCTCTTAGAAAATAGCGGTGTTTCAGCTATCGAGGTGGGTATTCCATGGTCTGACCCAGTGGCTGATGGTCCCATTATTGAACTAGCAGGACAACGTAGTTTGGCTAAAGACGTGACTTTAACAGCTATCATCAAGAAGCTTCAAGAAAAAAAGACACAGGTGCCTTTGGTTATCATGACCTACATCAACCCAGTTTATCAGTATGGTATTGAAGCCTTTGTCAAAGATTTAGCAGAGACTTCTGTCAAGGGGCTCATCATTCCTGATTTGCCAAATGAACATGCTGACTTTATCACTCCTTATTTGAGAGACAGTGACATTGCTCTCGTGCCTTTGGTCAGCTTGACTACAGGCATTGATCGTCAGAAACAGTTGATTGATGGTGCAGAAGGCTTTATCTACGCCGTTGCCATCAATGGTGTTACTGGTAAGACTGGTAATTACCGTGATGACCTTGATAAACACTTATCTAACTTGACTGCCTATGCAGACATTCCAGTTCTCACAGGTTTTGGTGTGTCAACAGAGGAAGACATTAAACGCTTTAATGCTGTGTCAGACGGTGTTATCGTGGGATCAAAAATTGTCCGTGACCTGCACGACGGTAAGGAAGAAGAAGTCGCTGAATTTGTTACATTAGGTTCACATTTTGAAAAATAGCAGATGATGCTCTCCAGAAATGGTGAGTATTTTTCATCAAAAATAAATCTACAAATGTAGATAAAAATCTTGAAATGTTTTCATGATAGCGTTAAAATGAATCTACAAATGTAAACAAATAAAAGCATTCAGAAAGGAACTATTATGCTGGCAATTTCATCTGCAGAATGGGAAGTCATGAGAGTGCTCTGGGCTAAGGGGCAAGCGACTTCTTCAGAGATTATAGAGATTCTAGCTAAGAAGCTAGACTGGTCGGCTTCGACAGTTAAGACCTTGATTGGACGTTTGGCGGATAAGGGTTACCTAACCAGTCAGCGTCAAGGACGCGGGTTTATCTATCAAGCTAGCCTAGGTGAAGATGAGGCGAATTTTCAGGCTTTAGAGGCTGTTTTTGACAAGATTTGTTTGACCAAACATAGCGATTTATTGGGTCAACTCATCGCAAAGACACCAATGACGCAAGCTGATGTGGATAAGTTGCAGGCCTTGCTTTTAGCAAAAGCACCTGTGGATCAGGTGGTTTGTGACTGTGTGCCTGGCCAATGCGCTTGTGGGCATCATATGGAGGTGAATTAGAAAATGTCAAAAGAAACTTTTGTGGTTAATGGGATGACTTGTGCGTCCTGTGTGGCCAATGTTGAAAATGCTGTGAATAATTTGGATGGTGTGGACAAGGCTGTTGTTAATCTGACCACGGAAAAAATGTCTGTGGATTACTCTGGGAACAAGGTTAGTCCAGAAGCTATTGAAAAAGCTGTGGCTGACGCTGGTTATGAAGCCCAAGTCTACAATCCAGATACAGCTAAAAGTCAGGAAGAACGTGAAGAAGACAAAATCCACAAGGTGCGTGAGCGCCTCATTTGGTCATCGGTCTTCACCATTCCTCTCTTTTATCTAGCTATGGGGCCAATGGTCGGTTTGCCTGTGCCAAACTTCTTGTCTCCTCACCATGCAGCCTTGAGCTATGCATTGGTGCTTTTGATTTTGACAGTGCCCGTTATGTGGTTGGGTCGTTCCTTCTATAGTAATGGTTTTCGTACTTTGGCCAAGGGTCACCCTAACATGGACGCCTTGGTAGCCTTGGCAACTTCAGCGGCCTTTCTTTATAGTCTCTTTGGTACTTATCACATTTCTTTGGGGCATGTCCATCACGCCCACCAACTTTATTATGAGTCGGTAGCTGTTATCTTGACCCTGATTACTCTAGGTAAGTATTTTGAAACCCTCTCTAAAGGTCGGACTTCAGATGCTATCAAGAAACTCATGCACTTGTCAGCCAAGGAGGCAACCGTTCTTCGGGACGGTAAGGAAGTCAAGCTTCCTGTGGATAAGGTTGTTCTTGGTGACCATATTGTGGTCAAACCTGGGGAAAAGATAGCCGTGGATGGTCAGGTGATTTCAGGTAGCTCTGCGATTGATGAGAGCATGCTAACAGGTGAGTCCCTCCCTATTGAAAAATCTGTTGGTAAACCAGTGTTTGCAGGTTCTATTAATGGTCAAGGTAGCTTGATTTATGAGGCTGAAAAGATTGGTAAGGACACCTTGCTTTCCCAAATCATTAAATTGGTTGAAGATGCCCAACAAACCAAGGCACCTATTGCCAAGATAGCCGATCAGGTGTCAGCAGTCTTTGTTCCTGTTGTCATGGCTATCGCCTTTGTATCTGGCCTCTTTTGGTACTTTATCATGGGACAAACCTTTACTTTTGCCATGACTGTAGCAGTTAGTGTATTGGTCATTGCTTGTCCATGTGCATTGGGACTTGCGACACCGACAGCTATCATGGTTGGTACAGGGCTTGGCGCTGAGCACGGTATTCTCTACAAGCGTGGGGATGTGCTCGAGCTAGCTCACAAGGCTGACGTCCTCGTTTTTGACAAGACAGGAACCATTACTCAAGGGAAACCTCAGTTGGTTTCTAGCTATACCTATGGCAATAGTGGAGTAGCCGCCTTACAACTTTTGGCATCATTGGAAGCCAAGTCTGAACACCCCTTGAGTCAAGCAATTCTTGTAGCAGCAGAAAATGCTAACTTGGACGTGTTAGAGATGGACAATTTCTCAAGTTTGACTGGACGAGGACTTACTGCCAGCTATGCAGGCAAGACTTATCTAGCTGGGAACCAAACTCTTATGGCAGAGGAAAAAGTCGACTTGACTTCAGCACAAGCTGATTTCCAAAACTTGACAGATGATGGTGAAACTCCTATATTCCTAGCTGAAGATGGCAAGTTAATCGGACTCTTTGGTGTATCCGATCAGGTTAAAGCAGATAGTGCAGATATGGTGGCGGCTCTTCATCAAATGGGCAAGGAAGTCATCATGTTGACTGGTGATAATGACCAAACAGCCCAAGCCATCGCTCAAAAGGTTGGCATCAAACGTGTCATCAGTCAAGTGCTTCCGCAAGAAAAATCTAGAGTGATTAGCGACCTTCAGGTAGAAGGAAAATCAGTCATCATGGTTGGTGATGGTATCAATGATGCCCCAGCCCTTGCGACTGCTGATATCGGTATTGCCATGGGGTCAGGGACAGATATTGCCATGGAAAGTGCGGATATGGTCCTTATGAAACCCAACCTCATGGATGTGGTCAAAGCTTTGAAAATTAGTCAGGCGACTATCACAACGATTAAAGAAAACCTCTTTTGGGCCTTTATCTACAATATCTTGTCTATCCCAGCGGCTATGGGTGTCCTCCACCTCTTTGGAGGTCCCCTTCTTGATCCAATGATAGCAGGATTTGCCATGAGTTTTAGCTCTGTTTCGGTCGTTCTTAATTCTCTGCGTCTCAAGCGCTGCAAAATTTAAGTGTCGATTACTTACAACTCCCGCCGCTTAAGGTGTGTATTAAAAACTAATTAAAGAAAAGGAAGAAAGAAAAATGACAAAAACTTATAAAATCACAGGAATGAAATGCCAAGGATGTGTTAACACCGTTACTGAAAAACTCTCCGCTGTCAAAGGTGTAGACAAGGTCCAAGTTGACCTCGAAAACAAACAAGTCACTATCGAAGGGAAACCTTGGAAATGGTATCTCAAACTTGCCCTAAAAGGCACTAAGTTCGAGCTTGGTGACGAAATTTAAGACAGGAATGAAACAGCTCTTAGGCTGTTTTTTTCTGTCCATAATCTTTTTGAAAAACTCTACCTTTTGTGATATGATTAGGGTAATTATGTTCTCAAAAAGGAGACTATTCTCTCTTTAAAACTGAGACTAGAAAATCAAGAAAAGAAAACGGTATACCTATGTCTAAACAAACCCTTATCCTTCTCTATGGTGGACGTTCAGCAGAACGTGAAGTGTCTGTACTATCAGCTGAGAGTGTTATGCGTGCGGTAGATTACAACGCATTTGAGGTTAAAACCTACTTTATCACTCAGTCTGGTGATTTTATCAAAACACAAGAATTTATAGAAACCCCAGGTGATGATGAGAAGCTCATGACTAATGACACTGTTGAGGCTAGTCAGGCTATTAAACCAAGCGATATCTACGAAGAAGATGCTGTGGTCTTCCCTGTGCTTCATGGTCCTATGGGTGAGGATGGTTCTATTCAAGGTTTCCTTGAAACCCTCAAGTTGCCATACGTGGGGACCAATGTTCTTTCATCAAGTGTAGCTATGGACAAGATTATGACCAAGCGTATTCTTGAAGTTGCTGGAGTGCCACAGGTTGCCTACACAGTCTACATCGAGGGTGAAGATTTGGAAGCAGCAGTAGCAGAGACACTTGAAAAATTGACCTTCCCAGTTTTTGTCAAACCAGCCAACATGGGGTCATCTGTTGGGATTTCTAAAGCTGAAAATGAATCAGAGCTTCGTTCAGCGATTGATCTTGCTCTCAAATATGATAGCCGTATCTTGATTGAGCAAGGTGTAGTTGCTCGTGAAATCGAAGTTGGTATCCTTGGAAATACGACTGTCAAAACGACTGATCCGGGTGAAGTGGTCAAAGACGTGGCTTTCTATGATTACCAAGCCAAGTACATTGACAATAAGATTACCATGGATATTCCAGCTCGCGTGCCTGTCGAAGTCATGACGCAAATGCGTGCCTATGCGGCCAAGGCCTTTCGTGCTCTAGGGGGTTGCGGTCTTGCCCGCTGTGATTTCTTCCTGACAGAGGATGGAGCCATCTACCTTAATGAGCTCAACACCATGCCAGGTTTCACTCAATGGTCAATGTACCCACTACTTTGGGAAAATATGGGACTCTCTTACTCAGATCTTATCAAGGAATTGGTAGTTTTGGGACAAGAAATGTTCGACAAACGTGAAAGCCATTTGATTTAAGAACGATGATTTATAAGACAGACATCTTAGTCTCGGAGAAATCTCTGAGATTGAGATGTTTTTTTCTTTATAGAAATCCAGATTGTAGTTATATCTTTTCTTTATCACCTTGATAAAAAATACATATTACCCAGAAAAACTCAGCGGTGGTAGAATAAAGCTAACGTTTCAAATGACATAAAGCAATTTGTTCGTTTTTGATGAAGATTCACCTATCGTAAATATCGTCAGAGACGAGTGATGGTCAAAGGGCCAGAAGTAGATGTCAGTGGGTGCTCACGGATTTTTGCACGCCCTTTGTATATTGTGGAATTGAACACAGGCTAAATTCCTAGAGCAAAGGATAAACTTCCTAGTGTGCCAGCACACGTCGTCAGTTTCCTATTTGCTTTATGAAATTTCACACGCCCTTTGTATCTTGTTTTGAGGAGGTAAGTTTTGGACTGGTCCATTGTTCAACAGTATTTGCCCTTCTATCAGAAGGCATTCTTTTTAACCTTACATATTGCTGTTATGGGGATTATTGGGTCCTTTCTTTTGGGCTTGGTGGTGAGTGTTATTCGCCATTATCGAGTACCGATTTTGAGTCAGCTTTCGACGGCTTATATTGAGTTATCTCGTAATACGCCGCTCTTGATTCAGCTCTTTTTTCTCTACTTTGGCTTGCCTCGTATCGGTTTGGTTCTATCCTCAGAGACTTGTGCTGTGGTAGGTTTGATTTTCTTGGGCGGTTCCTATATGGCGGAGTCCTTCCGAAGTGGTCTAGAGGCTGTTAGTCAGACCCAGCATGAAGTGGGTTTGTCTATTGGTTTGACGCCATTCCAAGTCTTTCGCTATGTGGTCCTTCCTCAGGCAGTGGCTGTGGCGCTTCCGTCATTTAGTGCTAACGTCATCTTCCTTATCAAGGAAACATCCGTTTTCTCAGCGGTAGCCTTGGCGGATTTGATGTATGTGGCCAAGGATTTGATGGGTCTTTACTACGAAACTGATGTGGCTCTAGGAATGTTGGTGGTGGCTTATCTCTTGATGTTGCTGCCGATTTCTCTAGTCTTTAGTTGGATTGAAAGGAGGTTACGCTATGCAGGATTCGGGCTTTCAGGTTCTTCTTCAGGGGAATAATTTCCTACGTATCTTACAAGGTTTAGGCGTAACTATTAGAATTTCCATCGTTTCGGTGCTTCTGTCCCTCTTACTAGGAACCCTTTTTGGGATTGTCATGACTTCGAAGTCTAAGATTGTTCGGTTTTTGTCACGAATTTATCTAGAATTTATTCGTATCATGCCTCAATTAGTCTTGCTCTTTATTGTCTATTTTGGTCTTGCTAGGAACTTTAACATCAATATCTCAGGTGAGCTATCGGCTATTATCGTCTTTACCCTTTGGGGAACGGCTGAGATGGGCGATTTAGTGCGTGGGTCAATCACGTCGCTACCGAGACACCAGTTTGATAGTGGAAGGGCTCTTGGCTTGACCAATGGGCAACTCTACACCTATGTCATTATTCCGCAAGTCCTGCGTCGCTTGTTGCCTCAGGCTATTAACCTGGTGACACGGATGATTAAGACCACATCTTTGGTGGTTTTGATTGGCGTGGTTGAGGTGACCAAGGTTGGTCAGCAGATTATCGATAGTAACCGCCTGACTATTCCAACAGCTTCTTTCTGGATTTATGGTACAATTTTGATTCTTTATTTTGCCATTTGTTACCCAATATCTAAGCTGTCTACATATCTTGAAAATCGTTGGAGGAATTAAGATGACAGAAAGCATTTTACAAATCAAGGATTTGAAAAAGTCCTTTGGGGACAATCAAATTCTCAAAGGCATCTCCTTAGATGTTAAGCAAGGTGAAGTCGTTGTTATCCTGGGTTCCTCAGGTTGTGGAAAATCGACTTTGCTACGCTGCATCAATGGCTTAGAGACTATCCAAGGAGGCGATATTCTCCTAGATGGTAAGTCTATCACTGGTAGTAAAAAGGATTTCCACCTGATTCGTCAGAAAATCGGAATGGTCTTTCAAAGCTATGACCTCTTCCCGCATTTGGATATCCTGCAAAACCTGATTTTGGGGCCAGTCAAAGCTCAAGGGCGTAACAAGAATGAAGTCATTGCAGAGGCTGAGAAACTCTTGGACCGTGTGGGACTTTTGGATAAGAAACACAGCTTTGCGCGACAACTATCAGGTGGTCAAAAGCAACGGGTAGCCATAGTCCGTTCCCTGCTCATGCATCCTGAAGTTATCCTCTTTGATGAAGTGACGGCTTCACTTGATCCTGAGATGGTTCGTGAGGTTCTGGAATTAATCAATGACCTGGCTCAAGAAGGATGTACCATGTTGATTGTAACCCATGAACTTCAGTTTGCGCGTGCCATCGCTGACCGTATTATCTTTATGGATAAGGGTGTCATCGCTGAGGAAGGTACTGCTGAAGAATTCTTCAATCATCCAAAGACACAGCGGGCTCAAGAGTTCCTCAATGTCTTTGATTTCAGTCAGTTTGGTGCCTATTTGTAACCCATTGTTTTTAGTGAAAGTAAATTATTTTAGGAGAGAATTATGAAACTAACAAAGAAAATTTTTGCCCTATTAGCCCTCGTCTTTGCCTTGGTGGCAGTGACTGCTTGCTCAAGTAACAGTAGCTCTGGTAAATCAACAGCCAAAGCACGTACTATTGAAGAAATTAAGAAGAGTGGTGAGCTTCGTATCGCCGTCTTTGCGGACAAGAAACCTTTCGGTTATGTAGATAACAAGGGTGCTTACCAAGGTTACGATATTGAACTTGGTAACCGTTTGGCCAAAGACTTGGGTGTTAAACCGAAATACGTCTCAGTAGATGCGGCCAACCGTGCAGAATTCTTGATTTCAAACAAGGTAGATATTACGCTTGCCAACTTTACAGTAACTGATGAACGTAAGAAACAAGTGGACTTCGCCCTTCCTTACATGAAAGTCTCAATCGGTGTAGTGTCACCTAAAGACAAGGTCATTAAGGACGTTAAAGAGCTTGAAGGCAAGACCTTGATTGTTACTAAGGGGACAACTGCTGAAACTTATTTTGAAAAGAACTACCCAAATATCAAATTGCAAAAGTATGATCAATATAGCGATGCCTACCAAGCACTCCTTGATGGTCGTGGCGATGCCTTCTCAACAGATAATACAGAAGTTCTTGCTTGGGCTCTAGAAAACAAAGGCTATGAAGTCGGAATCACATCACTTGGTGATCCAGATACTATCGCTCCAGCCGTTCAAAAAGGTAACAAAGAACTCCTTGACTTTATCAATAAAGACATTAAGAAACTTGGCGAAGAGAATTTCTTCCACAAAGATTATGAAAAAACACTTCACCCAACTTACGGTGATGCTGCTAAAGCTGATGACCTCGTTGTTGAAGGTGGCCAAGTGAAATAAGACCAACACCCTCTTAGAGAGGTAAGTCTTGCTTAATAAAAATAAACAACCACTCCTGCTTATATCTAGTCTAGCTAGAAGCAGGAGTGGTTTTACTTGTTTTTATAGTTTCTTTTGATCTTCCATTCAACGAAAAGGACATATATAAGAAAGCCACCCAACATTCCAAATACGATATAAGGTCTCAGACGATCAGACAAGGTCTTTCGTTGACATAAGGGGATTTTGAACCGTCTTTTCAGGTAATACTTTTGTCCTTATCATCCACTAATTTGTGGGATTCGCCATTATAGGTCAGATAATTGTCTTTACGAACATACATCTTCAAATAGTTGTAGCCGTTCTTTGTGGGAAGGTCTGAAAGAAGGTGCTCCTTGGCATAAACTAGGTTACCGTCCATTAAAGCGTTCAATCTCATCAATGCGTGCATTTTTGATGAGGACATTTCCATCTTGAACAATCTCCCAATCAATCTTACTTCCCTCGCCACCTCTTTCGTAGGATATGGCAAGCTGATGGCTTTCAGATTGCCAAAGACCGTAGATATCGTCTTTATAAACGTCATGACCAAAGAAAATACCATAGATAATGACTACAGGTAAGAGGATTAGGAAATCTATGCCAAAAATGTTAGCTAAACGGTCTGTAAATTTATCCCAGCGTGCTCGCCATCCCGTTTTGCGTTTCTGTTGTTTCCGATATGCTTTTTGTGGATGATATTTTCGATTGAGATTCTTTCGGTCAGCGTATTTTCTTTTTGTTTGGTGTCTCATTGAGCTTCTCTCTCCTCTTTTGCCGAGCCTCTATAATGATAAGAAATGAGCAAATACCAATAAGTATCAAATAGAAGGATTCAAAAACTTCATCTATAGTGGTTTTCCGTTGACCATAAGGGCTGGTGGAATCATCTTTCCAAGTGATGGACCTGTTTCCGGAGTCTATTCGTTTGTAGGACTCGCCATCATAGGTAATATAATTGTTTTTATGAAGATAGAAATCCATATAGCTGAAGCCGTCCTTTGTGGGGAGGTCTGTTAGGTAGCCTTCCACAGTGTAGAGCTCCATGTGAAGAGCTCCGTCATTAAGCAGCTTGACTGGGCGAGTTCTAGTAGCATAGATAATATCCTTACCATCCTGTGTGACCTGCCAGTCAATATTTCCTCGTTTCCGAATATGCTTACAGGAAGTCGCTAACTGATGATGATCAGACTGCCAGAGACCATAAATATTATCTTTGTTGACGGTATAATGATTGTAATAATATAAACCACCATATAGCAGTGCTAGTATTAATAAGATGATCAATCCAGATGTTGGCTCTAGTAGAACTACCATTCTCCAATTAAAGCGCTGGCTTTAGGTTCTTCAATACTTTGGCAGTCACTTCTTCTGTCTTTCTCTTTGTTAGAGAAACTGATTGATTTTTTTCTTTGTCATGCCTAATCCTTTCATCAACCATTGTAACAAATTCATCTCCCAAGCAAAAGCTAGCCCGATTTGTGATATAATTGGGAGTGATTGAAGTCAAGAAAATCTTATTTCTTGTCAGACTTGTAAAAAAATATAATAGAGGATTTTAAGATGAAACTGACACTCCATGAAATTGCCAAGGTTGTTGGTGCTAAAAATGATGTCACTGCCTATAAAGATGTCGCCCTAAACCAGATTGAATTTGACAGCCGTAAGATCACAGCGGGGGATCTCTTTTTGCCGCTCAAAGGTGCGCGTGATGGGCATGATTTTATCCAAACAGCCTTTGACAACGGTGCTATAGCGACATTCACAGAAAAAGAATTACCGGCTGATCAAGCCCACATCCTAGTCGATGACGCTCTTGAAGCCTTCCAAGAACTAGCTGCCTACTATCTTGAAAAGACTGGTGTTGATGTTATTGCTGTGACTGGTTCTAACGGTAAGACAACCACCAAGGACATGATTCATGACATTTTGGCAACGACCTACCGCACTTATAAGACACAAGGCAATTACAACAATGAGATTGGTCTTCCTTATACAGCCCTCCACATGCCTGATGATACGGAGAAAATTGTCCTTGAGATGGGGCAAGACCATATGGGAGATATTCATCTCTTGTCAAACTTGGCTAAGCCAAAAACAGCCGTTGTTACCTTAATCGGAGAAGCTCACTTGGAATTCTTCGGTAGCCGTGACAAGATTGCTCAAGGTAAAATGCAAATGCAAGACGGTATGCCTGATGGTAGTCTCTTGCTTGTGCCATGTGATCCAATCGTTGATCCTTTCTTGCCAAGCAATCTTGAAGTGGTACGCTTTGGAGATGGTGCAGAGCTTACAGTCTCTGAGTTGACGGAATACAAGGATCATCTTACCTTTTCAACAAAGTTCCTCGACGGACAAGTTACCTTGCCAGTCACTGGAAAATACAATGCCACAAATGCCATGGTTGCTGCCTATGTCGCAAAACACTTGGGTGTAACTGAGGAAAATATCCTCTCAGCTCTTGCTAACTTGCAACTCACAAAAAACCGTACCGAATGGAAAAAAGCGGCTAATGGAGCGGATATTCTTTCTGACGTCTACAATGCCAATCCAACAGCTATGAAGCTCGTTTTGGAGACCTTCTCAGCCATTCCTAAGAATGAAGGAGGCAAGAAAATCGCTGTCCTAGCTGATATGAAAGAACTCGGTGAACAGTCTGTACAACTTCATACACAGATGATTTTAAGCCTGACACCAGATGCTATTGATACGGTGATTTTCTATGGTGAAGACATTGCAGAATTGTCACAACTTGCCAGTCAAATGTTCCCACTTGGTCATGTTTATTATTTCAAGAAGACATCTGATGAAGACCAATTTGATGCTATGGTCAAACAAATCAAAGAAAGTCTAGGCGAATACGATCAAATCTTGCTTAAGGGCTCTAACTCTATGAACCTAGCCAAGGTTGTGCAAGAACTCCAAGCTAAGGATTAAGTTCTCTAACCTGCTCTCTAAGCAGGTTTTTGATTTACCCTGAAATTTGATATAATAGCAGGCATAGCAATTTCATCAGGAGAAGAGAATGAAGGATTTTTTGACAATGACCCCAACTCATCCCCCCCATATACCTCTGCCCTATTATTTGCTTATGCTCTTGGCGATGGTACTCTTGAGTTACCTGAGTTGGCTTTGGCATAACAATAATGTATGGCGTTGGACCTTTATCACTATTCAAGCCATTCAACTCTTTGCCCTTTACACCTGGTACCTCTGGCAAGGCTTTCCTCTTTTTATTAGTCTGCCCCTTTACCATTGCCGTATGGCCATGTTTGCTGTTCTCCTCTTGAAAAATAGTAGGACAAAGACCTACTTCGCTATTATGGGAGTCGTCGGAACCTACTGTGCATTGATTTACCCAGTATTTGATCCCTATGAGTTTCCTCATATCACAGGATTTTCTTTCCTAATTGGTCACTATGCCCTACTCGTCAATAGCCTGAATGTCATTTTTAACAGTTATAAAACCCATCCCATCAGCCTAGGACTAATCGTGGTGGCTACCTTCCTACTAAATCTAGGTCTGGTAATAGTTAATCAGACCATCGGTGGAAACTATGGGATGCTTAAACACACGCCATTTATTATGGGACCCTCCTTAGTTGTCAAATACCTTGCTGTTTCAGCAACTTTGATTATTCTTATGATAATTATGAAAAAGAGTCTGGAATATTTTGAAGATAAGTATTGAATAAATGAAGAAACACGCCATCAGAAAGCTGATAGCATGTTTTGTCATTTTATTTGTTTTATTCTAACACAAAACGCTTTCAAAATTGCTTTCACACTGTAATTTGGATATAATAAAAGAGTTATGCCTGCGAGAATTATTGCAAGCCTCGACAACAAATGTAGCTTTTAAAAGACAGAAATTTTCTGAAAGAAGTGCTACAACTATCTTACTTTTCAATCTGGTTAAAACCTATTACTGTCAGTAGCTATGGAACGTAGAAGTTTTGCGATTCCTAAGGAAGCTGCTAACGTTCGATACCACTAAGGAAAAGTACCAAAAAGATTATTTTTAAAGAAGAAAGAAAACTATGAGCATTCGAGACGAAATCAAAAAACGCCGTACTTTTGCCATCATCTCTCACCCCGATGCTGGTAAAACAACAATTACTGAACAATTGCTTTACTTTGGGGGTGAAATCCGTGAAGCTGGTACCGTAAAAGGTAAGAAGACCGGAAATTTTGCCAAATCAGACTGGATGGATATTGAAAAACAACGTGGTATCTCAGTAACCTCATCTGTGATGCAGTTTGACTATGCCGGCAAACGTGTTAATATCCTTGATACCCCAGGGCACGAGGACTTCTCAGAAGATACCTACCGTACTCTTATGGCGGTTGATGCTGCCGTAATGGTCGTTGACTCAGCCAAAGGTATTGAGGCCCAAACCAAAAAACTTTTCGAAGTTGTCAAACACCGTGGTATTCCTGTCTTCACCTTCATGAACAAATTGGACCGTGATGGACGTGAGCCACTTGACCTCTTGGAAGAGTTGGAAGAAGTGCTTGGTATTGCCAGTTACCCAATGAACTGGCCTATCGGTATGGGGAAAGCCTTCGAAGGTCTTTATGACCTTTATAATGAACGATTAGAGCTTTACAAGGGTAACGAGCGCTTTGCCAAGATTGAAGATGGTGATACTCTATTTGCCAACAATCCATTCTATGAGCAAGCTAAAGAAGATATCGAACTCTTGACAGAAGCAGGAAATGAATTCTCTGAAGAAGCTATTTTAGCTGGTGAATTGACTCCGGTCTTCTTCGGTTCTGCCCTTACAAACTTTGGGGTTCAAACCTTCCTCGATACCTTCCTCAAATTCGCGCCAGAACCACATGGCCATAAGACAGTAGATGGTGATGAGATTGATCCTCTTAACAAGGATTTCTCAGGTTTTGTTTTCAAAATCCAAGCCAACATGGACCCACGTCACCGTGACCGTATTGCCTTTGTTCGTATCGTGTCTGGCGAATTCGAGCGTGGTATGAGTGTTAACCTAACCCGTACAGGTAAAGGAGCTAAGCTCTCTAACGTCACTCAGTTTATGGCCGAGTCCCGTGAAAATGTCGAAAATGCTGTGGCTGGAGATATTATCGGGGTTTACGATACAGGAACTTACCAGGTTGGTGATACCCTTACTGTAGGAAAAAATAAGTTTGAATTTGAGCCACTACCAACCTTTACGCCCGAGTTGTTCATGAAAGTTTCTGCTAAAAATGTTATGAAACAGAAGTCTTTCCACAAGGGAATTGAACAATTGGTGCAAGAAGGAGCCATCCAGCTCTACACCAACTACCAAACTGGCGAATACATGCTTGGTGCTGTTGGTCAACTTCAGTTTGAAGTTTTCAAGCACCGTATGGAAAATGAATACAATGCTGAAGTCGTCATGACACCAATGGGTAAAAAGACCGTACGTTGGATTCAACCTGAGGATCTTGACGAACGCATGTCATCAAGCCGAAACATCTTGGCCAAAGATCGCTTTGACCAACCAGTCTTCCTCTTTGAAAATGACTTTGCCCTTCGTTGGTTTGCGGATAAATACCCAGATGTAACATTGGAAGAGAAGATGTAATGTACTAAGATTGCTTGGCTATTTCATAGCTTAAGCAATCTACACCACGTCCTATGGGACCGTGGCTAAGTCCCTTACTAACTCGAAAACGGAAAAAACATCGTTTCCGTTTTCTCATGTCGTAACACGATGACTATTTAGTTTTTGCAAATCGTTCATCTTTTGACGCTAGCCCCTATTAGGTGTCTAGCTAGCCGTCTCACTAACTGCGTCAGACGAATAATATCGATTCGTCTGACTTCGTGTCGTAATATCTTAATAATGATATCTACGCCACGTCTCTAAAATAACACAAAATATAGGACTATCTAATCAGATAGTCCTATATTTTTTATAACCCTAATAGTTATCAAGTATAGCTATGATTAATTACTTTAGATAATCACGATTATGATAAATCAAGCCATCTTCCAAAAGTATGCAAATTGTTGATAGCCAGAAACTTGTTGTAATTCCAAAACTTTCAGTAATAGAACTCATCAGAAAGACGAAAACTGAAAAAGCAAGGGTTGAAATGACTTCAAATACAGAATAAACATGTACTAACTGATTTTCATCCACAGTTTCTTGAAGAAAGACACTTTCAGGGACTTCTTTTAACTGAGAAAAGAAGCCGATTAAACTTGAGAAAATTAAAAATGTTTGTGTGTTTGAAAAAAAGAGGATACTGGCTGTGATGGTCGCCATTGCTAAGAGTGGAAAGAGAATACTTTTCCACTTATGAGCTAAAAACTTTTCGGATAGTTTGTAGACAATTATTCCACCTAAAATGATACCAAGGGAATAGGCTGTATTTGAGTAGCCCCAGTAACTTTCAGTTTGTTTTAGCACCTCGGTTACAAAAACAAGGATTACAGATGATACCCAGATTGTATTGGAGAAGTCCTCTAATAAATTTGCTTGGACAAATAACTTTAATTTAGGATTTTTTGCAACTAACTTCCATCCTTTTACTAGAGTATCCAGATTAGTCTCCGCCTCTAACTGCTCTATTTTAGCCTGAGGGAGAAAGAGCATCACAGAAGTAGAAAGAAGATAAAGAAATAGGACTATCAACATTGTAGAAAATAGGCCAACCGAAGCGTAAAGGAGTCCTCCCAGTCCCCAACCAATCAATTGCACTCCCTCACCACTCATTGATAAGGCAGCATTTGCCTTTCCCAAATTTGTGGCATATCTAGGAATCATGGCATAAGATACGGGCGATGCAAAGCCATCTAAGATAGAAATAGCGACAACAAAGATATACATTTCCAAGGCTGGAACAAATTGAGCCTTAATGAGTATTACAAGGAGTATTGCTAATAAAAAAGTCTTTCCACATTGAGTGAATGAAAGAACTCTATTTAGGGCTAGTTTTTTAGTCACCAATGGCACTAGAAGACTTGCCACGAAAGCTGATAATCCGATTAGAATGGGAACCATTGAAGTTGCAATAACGGATTTTGTAATGACGTAGATATTTGCAATGAGAGATACCCTGAGGAAAATGTCAGCTAAATTAGCAAATAATTGAGAGAGAAGTAATTTCAGAAAGGATTTAGACATATCGTTTCTCCATATTGGTTACCAAATCTGGAAATGAAATTGGATTCACATATTTTTTAAACAAAATAATTTTACAAGAATAATAATCTTATTTAATAAATTCCCATATATGCTTTCTAACTATTTTCCTCTATCAATTTTTTCAAATGTGCTTCATAAGTCTTTGCAATATGCTCGCTCCCTGCCAATTTCATGGCCCCAATATATTTTTTCATTTCGATAATGGACTGATTATTTCCTTCTTTTTTATATTGATAATAATTTTGTGCATATTGAAAAACCAATCGTTCATAAATTTCAGTCTCGATAAAAAAGCATTGGTTTAATTGTTTTTCAAAATACAGTGCATCAATGAGTTCTTCTCTTTCTATGCATGTAATATTAACATTTAATAACATGGTTGATATCATGCGTCGATTATTAGGAATCTCTTTGTAAAAATCAGACCTTCTAGACATCTCCTTTGCCAAAACCATAAGAGTCTCATGGTTCAACACATCTAAGGTATTTGCAAAAATCAATAATTCATAATAACCCCAGTACTCGACACTAAATAGATAATCGGTTAAATCAGCTAGGTCCTGTTGCGTATAGTAGCTTTCTCCAGATAAATCTTGCAAGCGAATTTTTAATAAAATAGTATTAATGTGATGAAACTTCTCTCGTTTAGGTTCTGATTCTAATTGAGAACTGAGTAACTTCTTTAATCCATCGATATCATGAGTCGATACAAAAAGTCGAATTTTTGATAATAGCTCATTCAGATCATCACGATGAAAATCATGGACAGCATACATGAATTCGTCAATAGGCATATTAATCTCGTCTAATATTAACATAAACTTTGTAATGGTTAAGTCTGTCTGTCCTTTTTCAAAACGAGACAGTTGAGATGTCGAGATACCAGCTTTTGCGACATCTTTTAATCGTATCCCTCTTGATTTACGAAATTTTTTAAAAATTGCTCCAAATTCTTTCATGGAAGCCTCCAGTTTGCATATATGGGAATATGTATTTTTTTGTATCTTAACATAAAATACAGTAAAACAAAAGTGAGGTAATTCATATGAAGAAACAAAAATTGTTGTTATTGGTTGTTTTAGTTTGCGAAGGAATCATTGTTATCTTAGTTGGATAATAATACTCTCAGTTAGAATTTAAGGAAAAGACGAGTAATGGAGTGTCAAATTAACTATTGTGGCATGTAGCTATTAGCATAATTTGTTTAGTTGTTAGAAACTATATCTCAACTATGTATAGTTTATGTAAATCGTTCATCTTTTGACACTGGCGGCTATCTTGTGGCTAGCTAGCCGTCTCACTAACTACGTCAGACGAATAATATCGATTCGTCTGACTTCGTGTCGTAATATCTCATAAAAACATGAAAAACCATAGGACTTCCACTTAAGACTGTCCTATGGTTTCTTTTATTTTTCCGTATTGAGTAATCTGCCTAGGAATCGATGTAGGGCGAAGAAAACGATGAGGCTGGCTAATGTTTCTCCTAAGAAAGATGAGCCATTAATAATAAATGAGTAGAGATAAGGGCTTTGTCCTTTAGGAGCATAGCTTCCCCAAAAGATGACACCGGCAATAAAGTGAATGAGATAGCGTGAAAAGCCCCCTAGCAGAATACCGCCAGTGATATACACTAGAGACTTGAGCTTTTTCCCTTGTATGATGGCTTTATCAAGGGCTGGTTTGACCACACCACTAATCCCAATAAGGCTAAAGGCGACAAAATACTCCAGAAAACCTTGTGTTAATGTTAGCCAACCACCGGCTGCTTGTCCCGTCGCCACTTGGAGAAGCCCCCAGATAAGGCCTCCCATAGCACCGGCTTTAAGCCCCCAGCGAAAACTGAGGAGAAAGATAGGCACCATTTTAAAGGAAAGGGAAATCCAAGGGCCTAGGGATATTGGCTGAGTAACTAGATCCAGGATATAAGCAATGGTCGCCAAAAGGGCGATATCAATCATTGGTCGAATACTTGTTTTCGACATAAAAAACCTCCTATACCAATCGTCTTGATTGGCTATTTTTTTGCCACATCAAAACGACGTCATAGAAGTCTATTTCAATCTATTTTGAGACACATCCCTACGCAGGTTCTAACCTGATCAGGTGGTAAGAGTTTAGGCGAGTCTTGAAGAAAAGATTCAAGCTAGCCATTCTCAGCAATTGCTCCTCTTGTGACTCTTTTATTGTACTACCAGAAACCAATTTCTGCAAGTGTATTAAATCTTAAAATGTGGTATAGTTAGAGCAAGAACTATCTTTAAAGTAAAAAAGGAGCAACAACTATGGGAATTTTTTCAGGATTGCTTGGCAATGCGTCTAAGAAAGATAATGACAAGGTTGAGCGTCAATTGGAGAATATCTTGATTCCAGGTGAACAGGTGGACTTAGCCTATGTCCTTGTTCGTGACTTGATTGTCTTTACAGAGAAACGCTTGATTTTAGTAGATAAGCAAGGTGTTACAGGAAAGAAGACTTCCTATAAATCTATCCCTTATCACTCAATCTCTCGTTTCACTGTAGAAAGCTCGGGGAACTTTGACCTAGATGCTGAACTTAAGATTTGGATTTCATCAGCACTTGATCCTGCAGAAGTGCTTCAATTTAAGAGCGATAATAATGTCTTTGAAATTCAGCAAGCTTTAGCAACAGCAGTGCTAGAGTGAAGAGGAATTGACTATGTTTATTGAAAAGGAACTTGGTTACAAGCGTCACTGGATTAATATTGACTCAGACATTGTATCTGAGCAATCCTACCTTTATACTAAGTACGATATTGACCAAGAAACCGTAGAGTATGCCTTGGATAAAAATGAACGAGCCCACATGGATTACAACCGTGAGAATGGGACAATTACCTTTATCTATAATGTTCTGGCGCTTGAAAAGGACAAGGAATACTATGAAACTATCCCTCTGACTTTTATTGTACAAGATACGCGTTTGGTGACCATTAGTAACGAGGATAACGCTTATGTGATAAGAAAGATGCAAGACTATGTGGATAACCATGAGAATTTGTCTATCTACACGTTGCTTTTTGCAGGACTTGAGATGATTTCAAATGCTTATTATCCCGTTATTGAACGCTTGGATCAGCAAAAAGACGAAGTTAGTCGACGCCTAAGGCAGACCACGACAAGTAAGAATCTTTATGATCTTTCAGATTTGGAAACAGGCATGGTCTATTTGGTGACCGCAGCTACACAAAACCGTCTCCTTTTGGAATACATTAATGGGCATGCCATTTATCGTCGTTTCAATGAGGTCGAAAAAGAGCAGTTTGATGATGCTATGATTGAAGCCAGGCAGTTGGTTGCCATGACGGATCTTATTTCAAAGGTCTTACAACAACTATCAGGTTCTTATAATAATATCCTAAACAACAATCTGAATAATAACTTGAGTAATTTGACTATTATCGAGGTACTCTTGGGAGTTCTTTCCGTCATTACCGGTTTCTTTGGGATGAATGTTCCTATACCTTTTATGACTGTCAGTCCAGCCTGGATTTTCATCGTTTTTGGTAGTATCATTCTTTGTTTGGTTTTGGCCCGCTATCTGCGTTGGTTGGTTCATAAAAAATAATCAGTGAGTGAAACCGTCTTCTCAAATTGGAGGCGGTTTTAAAACATTATTTTCTGTCTTTTTATCCTTAAATATGATAGAATAGATGAGTTGTTAAATTAACGACTGTAAAATACAAGCAGATGCTTTATCTGCTCATCCAAGTCTCATAAGGTAGCTTCGCACTACCTTCAATAGAAAGAAGAATACTTTGAAATTTACAGATTTAAACCTATCAGAAGACATCCAATCAGCTGTTGTAGCTGCCGGTTTTGAACAACCATCACCTATCCAAGAGTTGACAATTCCACTTGCTCTTGAAGGTAAGGATGTCATCGGTCAGGCACAAACTGGTACTGGTAAAACAGCTGCCTTTGGTTTGCCTACCCTAGATAAAATTCGTACAGAAGAAAATACAATTCAAGCCCTGGTTATTGCCCCAACACGTGAGTTGGCAGTGCAATCTCAAGAAGAGCTTTTCCGTTTTGGCCGTGATAAGGGCGTTAAGGTTCGCTCAGTATACGGTGGTTCTAGCATCGAGAAACAAATCAAGGCCCTCCGTTCAGGTGCCCACATTGTAGTAGGGACACCAGGTCGTCTCCTAGACCTTATCAAACGTAAAGCCCTTAAACTTAACAATATCGAGACTTTGATTTTGGATGAAGCTGATGAAATGCTTAACATGGGCTTCCTAGAAGACATTGAAGCAATTATCAGTCGAGTACCAGAGGAACGTCAAACCCTTCTCTTCTCAGCAACTATGCCTGATGCCATCAAACGTATTGGTGTTCAGTTCATGAAAGATCCTGAGCATGTGAAAATCAAGGCTAAGGAATTGACCAATGTTAACGTTGATCAATACTTTATCCGAGTGAAGGAACAAGAGAAGTTTGATACTATGACTCGTCTTATGGATGTTGACCAACCTGAATTGTCAATCGTCTTTGGACGTACCAAACGTCGTGTGGACGAGTTGACACGTGGTTTGAAACTTCGTGGTTTCCGTGCAGAAGGTATCCACGGAGACCTTGACCAAAACAAACGTCTTCGTATTATCCGTGACTTCAAGAACGGCCAAATCGATATCATGGTTGCAACAGATGTTGCGGCGCGTGGTCTTGACATTTCAGGTGTTACTCACGTCTACAACTACGATATTCCACAAGACCCAGAAAGCTACGTTCATCGTATTGGACGTACAGGCCGTGCAGGCCAATCAGGTCAATCGATTACGTTCGTTTCTCCAAACGAAATGGGTTACTTGGGCATCATCGAAAATTTGACTAAGAAACGCATGAAAGGCCTTAAGCCACCAACAGCTCAAGAAGCCTTCCAATCTAAGAAGAAAGTTGCCCTTAAGAAAATTGAACGTGACTTTGCGGATGAAACTATCCGAGCTAACTTTGACAAGTTTAAGGACGATGCTGTTAAATTGGCTCAAGAATTCACACCTGAAGAATTGGCGCTTTATATCTTGAGCTTGACCGTTCAAGATCCAGAGACAATGCCAGAAGTGGAAATTGCGCGTGAAAAACCATTGCCATTTAAACCATCAGGTGGTGGCTTTGGTGGTAAAGGTGGCAAAGTTGGCCGTGGTAACCGTGGTCGCGATAACAACCGTCGTGGTGGATACCGTGGCGACCGTAACCGTGATGATCGAGACGGTGGTCGTCGAGACTTCAAACGCAAGTCTAAGAATAACAGTCGTGACTTCGAAAATCGTGGCAACAAACGCCCACACCGTGCTTCAAGCGAAAAGAAAAATGGCTTTGTTATCCGTAACAAGGGTGATAAGTAAGAATTAAAACGCTCTAAAAAATAGAGCGTTTTCCTATACCTTGAATATACAATATAAGTACATAATAAAAACTCATAAGTTTTTCTATAACCAACCAGTGATTGATGCTCAACCAAAACCATTAATCAATCTTCAGTGGTTGTTTAATTTAATTTATCAAAGTAGGTTTAATTAGAGAATAAGATAGCTTAGAAGCATTTTGTAAGATTATTTATACCTAAAGATGAGTTTATCTATATTATGGCATTTACTGCGGATATAATTCAGGACACCTTGCAGGGTGTTTTTTTTATTTACTAAATTTGGAGTAATACTACTGATTTTAAAACTTTTTAGATCATGTAGAATTACTCACGCGCGTGAGTTGTACTACTATGAGAGCAATATTCCAAATGGAAGTGATCTAACATTGGTTGATAATCAGATCATTCAGCTGTGAGAGAACAAACTTAATAATAAGGTGCGAAAATGTCATAACTGGAAAACATCTTATGAAGTCTTATAAGAGGAAAGTATGCACTTAATTTGATAATTCAAGACCAAAAAACACACGGTTATTTTTCCGTGTGTTCTTTGATATAGGCCAATTTTTTCTCTCGGCTTTTTTTCTTAAAGAGTGCTTCGGCGCTCATGGCCTCTGGTTTGCTGGCGAAAGCTTCTGAGTAGAGGAGTTTAACTGGTAGGCGAGCTCTGGTATACTTGGCGCCTTTGCCTGCGTTGTGGGTTTTGAGGCGGCGTTCGACGTCTGTAGTATAGCCTGTATAGAGGGTGCCATCGGCACACTCAACCACATACATGTAGGCCTTGCTATCCTTTTCTGTCATCGATTAGGACTCACCCTCAGTCTTTTTTCCAAAGTAAATCTCAAAGATTTCATCGGTATAGTCATCATTTTCCTTGTGAACGAAGAGAGGTGGAAGAATTTTCAAGCCATCTGTCGAGCCGTCTTTAATGGCTTCAATCAGGAGCATATTTGCCTCACGTCCCATCTTAGGATAGATAAACTGGATGCGTTTAGGTGCTAGATTGTACTGGCGCATGGTGTCGATAATATCCAAAAAGCGGTCAGGGCGATGCACCATGGCAATACGTCCATTAGATTTTAGGGCATGACGAGCGACCTGGCAAATTTCTTCTAAATTCGTCGTGATTTCGTGGCGGGCCAAGAGGTAATGCTCTGACAGATTTTTCTTAGACGTTTCTGTCGCCTTAAAGTAGGGAGGGTTACAGAGGATAAGGTCCACCTGAGATCGTGGGGCATGGTCAAGCAAATTTTTTAGGTCGTCATTGACAACAGTCACCTGATCTTCTAATTGATTAAGAGTTACGGAACGCTTGGCCATATCAGCCAGGCGTTCTTGCAGCTCCACCAAGATAATCGGTGCCTCAGTGCGTGTACTGGCAAAGAGGCCAACGGCACCATTTCCTGAACAGAGGTCGACTATTAATCCCTTTTTTGGAATTTTTGGGAATCGAGAGAGGAGGACACTATCGATAGAATAGCTGAAGACTTCCTTGTTTTGAATGATTTTTACATCTGTGGAGAAGAGTTGGTCAATGCGTTCTCCGTTTTTTAAAATTGGATTTGTCATAACTTTTATTGTAGCAAAAAACAGCTCCCAAAGGAACTGTTGCGAGTGATTACTCTAGAACACCGAAGGTATATCCTTGATTTTTGAAATATTCGATAATTTGTGGAAGGGTCTGAACAGTCAGCTCCTTACCAGCTGTATCGTGCATTAGTACAACTTTAACAGTAGTTTCAGGGAAATATTTCTGTGAATCGTCCATATAAGCCATCATGCTTTCAGATGTGGTTGGACGAACAGAGAGTGGTTCTGCATCTACACAGAGCGTGTTCCAGTCAATCCACTGGACATCTTGTTTTGAAATCCTTACCTAAGATGGCTTGGAAATTGGCATTGGTTTGGTCAACCTCAGAAATAATTTGACTTTGATTTGGAATACGTCCTGGATAGAGCAGATTGAAATTATGGCTAAGACTGTGGTTGGCAATGACATGTCCTCAGTAATTTGGCGTTTGAGGATGTCCCCATTTTCAGATGTGATGGTATAGCCAATGTGGAAGAAGGTTGCGTGAACGCCATACTCTTTCAGAATATTCATGACTTGTGGTGTCAAAGTGGGATCAATCCCATCATCAAAGGTTAAAAAGACTACCTTACCCTTAACATCATCTGATTTCCCTCGGATAGTGTTATTAAAGGCAGTGACATCATAGGCGTAGTCAGACTCCTCAATGCTGTGGTTACTACCTTTCTTGAGTTGTGTTTCATCATCTTCCTTAGCTTTTTCTGAAGATGAGCTTGTGCTATTAGCGACTTGTTCAGTCTTTTCAGCCTTGGCTACTTGTTTATATTTCGTGTTATGGCGTTGGAATAGGACAAAGCCTAGGATAGCCAGAACAGCCAAGTTTGCAATAATAAGGCAAAGATTAAGTGCCTTTCTATTTTTCCCTATAATCTCAAGACTTTTTTTTTCATAGTTACATTATAGCTCAAACCATTAGAAAGTACCACACCATTTTCAATAGTTTACAAAGAAATTCGATGAAACTAGCGCTCCTTTTTTTGGTATAATAGAAAAAACTTGTAGAAAAAGAGGTAAAAACGTGTTTTACGCTTATTTACGTGGGCTTGTTGTCTTTCTTCTATGGATTATCAATGGGAATGCCCATTACCACAATCGCGATAAATTATTGAACAAGGACGAAAACTATATCTTGGTTGCTCCGCACCGAACTTGGTGGGACCCTGTTTATATGGCTTTTTCAGCTCGTCCTAAGCAGTTTATTTTCATGGCTAAGAAAGAACTCTTCAAGAGTCGTATCTTTGATTGGTGGATCCGTATGTGCGGAGCCTTCCCAATTGACCGTGAAAATCCTGGTCAAGAAGCTATCAAGTACCCTGTTAACATGCTTAAGAAGAGTAACCGTAGTTTGATTATGTTCCCAAGTGGTAGCCGCCATTCATCTGATGTTAAGGGGGGGGTTGCAGTTATCGCTAAGATGGCTAAGGTTAAGATTATGCCGGTTGTCTATCAAGGACCTCGTGAACTTAAGGGGCTCTTGACAGGTGAACGTGTGGATATGAACTATGGTAATCCTATTGATATTTCAGATTTAAAGCGTTTGAATGACGAAAATATCCAAGAGGTTGCTCGTCGTATCCAGTCTGAATTTGATCGCCTTGATGAGGAAGCTTTGAGCTATCAAACAGGCAAGAAACCCAATCCTTTGACTTATATTTATCGAGTACCTCTCGGTATTGTGGCTATCATTGCGGTACTTTTGACCATGGTTTTCTCATATGTAGCTAGCTTTGTTTGGAATCCTGAAAAACACCGTGCCAAAGAAACTCAGAAATAGGCTAATAACTCTGTCAGACATAGATCTGATGGAGTTTTTTTCTTTTTGATATATTTTTCAAGTTTTTTACGAATAAGAAAGAAAATGTATCAATTAAGGAGAATAGCGTGAAGGAAAAGATTCTAGCCTATGTCAAAGATAATCGTCTGTTTGTGAGTGTCATCGCTGTACTGATGGTGATTTTTTGCTTCTTTTTATGGATGACTTGTGGTGCCGGCAACAGCATGAAGGCGGAGACGTCTTATACAGATGTGACAGCTTTGTCAACGTCTTCATCCAAACAAAGTTCACAGTCTCTTTCTGAGGCGTCTTCCCAGTCAAAGACCGAAGGAAGTGAAAAAGTTAAGTCAAAAGTAACGGTAGATGTTAAGGGGGCTGTGGTCAATCCAGGTGTCTATACGCTAAAGGCAGGCGCTAGGGTGACAGATGTCATTCAGGAAGCTGGAGGAATGACAGAAGATGCAGACGCTAAGAGTGTTAACTTAGCCGCAAGCTTGTCAGATGAAGAGGTTATTTATGTAGCCAATAAAGATGAAAATGTTTCTGTCCTTGATCAAACAGGTACTGGTCAGGTCTCTGACAAAGGAGGGCAGGCTGTATCTAAGGATGGCAAAATTAACTTAAATACAGCGACCTCAGAGCAGTTGCAAACCATTTCTGGAATTGGAGCTAAGCGGGCAGAGGATGTCATTGCCTATCGTGAAAGTCATGGCGGCTTTCAGTCCGTAGATGACTTGAAAAATGTCTCAGGAATTGGTGATAAAACATTAGATAAAATCAGAGAGTCCCTCTATGTGGCTTAAAAAAGCTCCAATCAATCTTTTTTCCCTAGCGCTTTTAATAGTTGCTCTTTATTTTACTATTTTTGTATCTAATTTCTATGCTATTGGGACTTTTGTCTTTCTGATGATATGTTTTTTGAGGCATCATTGGAAGAATAGAGCAGCTCTAAAGTTGGTGGGACTTATAGGTGGTTTCTTTTTGGTCTACTTTTTATTTTTATACCATATAGCTATCATGCAAGATAAACAAGCTCCTGCTGAAATTCATCAGGTGACACTGGTTGCAGATACGCTCTCAGTTAATGGTGAGCGATTATCAGCAATCGGGAAGTCAAATGGACAAAACTATCAGGTCTTTTACCGGCTAAAATCTGATAAGGAGCAGCATTTTTTTAAGACTACTAGTCAAACGCTTGTTTTAAAAGGGAAAATAAAGTTGTCCTCGGCAACTGGTCAACGTAATTTTCAAGGATTTGATTATCAGTCTTATCTAGCTAGTCAGGGCATTTATAGGATTGCTCAGATTGAGCGCCTGGAACATGTCGTAACCCCAAAATCGATATCTCCAATAGCTTTTTTTCATCAATTGAGGAGGAAGACTCTAGTTCATATTCAGACGCATTTTCCTAATCCGATGAGACACTACATGACAGGACTGCTCTTTGGGTATTTGGACAAGGAGTTTGATGAGCAGAGTCAACTCTACACTAGCTTGGGGATTATTCATCTTTTTGCGCTATCGGGTATGCAGGTTGGATTTTTTCTTGGCTGGTTTCGCTATGGACTTCTCCGTTTGGGGCTTCCCAAAAATTATATCCTTGCTATCTTATTACCTTTTTCGATTTTCTATGGCTTAATGACTGGTTGGACGGCTTCGGTCTTACGTTCTTTGATTCAAATCCTCTTGGCTGAGTGTGGTATTAAAAAACTGAACAATATGGGCATAACGCTACTTCTATTTTTTCTAGTCTTGCCTCATTTTCTTTTAACGGTAGGAGGTGTTTTAAGTTGTTTTTATGCCTTCTTGTTGTGTTTATTTAATTTTGAGGAGATGCCGTCCTTTAAAAAGTCAATTTATATGAGTTTAGTATTGAGTCTTGGGACTTTGCCTTTTTTGACCTACTATTATGGAACTTTTCAACCATTGAGTTTGATTATGACGGCAATCTTCTCTCTAGTTTTTGATAGCTTTCTCTTACCTGTCTTAACAGTACTTTTTACACTTTCAGGAATGGTAATTTTTTCTCAATTTAACACACTTTTTGAATGGATGGAGTTCTTTTTGACTTGGGTACAATCTTGGGGAGTCCAGCCATTGATTTTAGGAAAACCTAGCTTGTTTCAGTTTGTCTCAATGATATTTGTATTGGTTTTGCTCTTTGATTTTTGGAAAAAGCCTCAGTTTAGAATATCCCTCTTGATGATTTTTAGTCTTTTGATGGTCTGGGTCAAACATCCTTTAATAAATGAAGTAACGGTGGTCGACGTTGGTCAAGGAGATAGTATTTTTTTAAGGAGTATGAAAGGTGAAACGGTCCTAATAGATGTAGGTGGCAAGGTGACTTTCGGCTCTAAGGAAAAATGGCAAGAGGGGAACCAGACGAGTAATGCGGAGAAAACCTTAATTCCCTATCTACAGGCAAGGGGAGTGTCTCAAATTGACTATCTGGTTCTGACTCATACGGATACAGACCATATTGGTGATTTGGAGGTAGTGGCTAAACGGTTTAAGATTAAGAAAATTTGTGTCAGTGAGGGGGCTTTGACTAAGCCTAGTTTTGCCAAACGTATTCGATTTATTAAATGTCCCGTTCGCACTTTAAAGGCTGGTGATAAGCTGCCTATGATGGGAAGTAACCTACAGGTTCTTTATCCCAATAAAATTGGTGATGGTGGTAACAATGATTCACTTGTTCTCTATGGAAAGTTATTGGGAACCAGTTTTCTGTTTACTGGTGATTTGGAAAAAGAAGGAGAAGAGGAATTGATGGCTAGCTATCCAAATTTAAAAGTAAGGGTCCTCAAAGCAGGACATCACGGTTCTAAAGGCTCTTCATCAGAAGCTTTTTTGGACCAGCTAAAGCCATCACTTGCTCTTGTCTCAGCAGGTGAAAATAATCGTTATAAGCATCCAAATGATGAAACATTAGAGCGTTTCAAAGAACGTCACATTAAGGTTTTACGCACAGACCAGGATGGTGCCATTCGGTTTAAGGGATGGTTCCAACTATCAAGTGAAACTGTCCGATAATTGTTTGGATTCTTAATTTGTCATGCACCTCAATCTATGGTAGAATGTAAAGGTTAATATTCAAGTATAAGAAAGATTGAGCAGTATGCGTAAAATTATCATCAATGGTGGTAAGAAACTTCAAGGAGAAGTTACAGTATCAGGAGCTAAAAATTCAGTTGTTGCATTGATTCCAGCCATCATTTTATCTGATGGAGTGGTTACTCTTGACGGGGTACCAGCAATCAGCGACGTCGATAATCTAATTGAGATTATTGAAGTAATGGGTGGTTCTGTTAAGCGTGATGGCGAAACACTTGAAATCGACCCTCGAGGCGTTAAAGATATGCCAATGCCATTTAGTAAGATTAACAGCCTTCGTGCTTCATATTATTTCTATGGTAGTTTGCTTGGGCGTTATGGTCAAGCTATAGTAGGTTTGCCTGGTGGATGTGATTTAGGACCGCGTCCTATTGACCTTCACCTTAAGGCCTTTGAAGCTATGGGTGCTAGCATTTTCTATGAAGATGAAGCTATGCGTATTGCTACGGATGCCGGCCAACGTATCAAGGGTGCTCACATCTATATGGATACGGTTAGTGTGGGGGCGACTATCAATACCATGTTGGCAGCGGCTAAGGCTGACGGTCGTACTGTTATTGAAAATGCGGCTCGTGAACCTGAGATTATTGATGTGGCAACGCTTCTCAACAATATGGGTGCGCGTGTACGTGGCGCTGGTACAGAAGTCATCACGATTGAGGGTGTAGAGAGCCTACATGGTACTCGCCATCAAGTTATTCCAGACCGTATTGAAGCAGGCTCATACATTGCCATGGCGGCAGCTATCGGTAAGGGAATTAAAATTAAAAATGTTCTCTATGAACACCTTGAAAGTTTTATTTGTAAGCTTGAAGCAATGGGTGTTCGCATGACCGTTGAAGAGGATGCAATCTTTGTGGAAGAACAGGGTGATTTAAAACCTGTTGACATTAAGACATCACCTTATCCAGGTTTTGCGACGGATTTACAACAACCAATGACACCATTGTTGTTGAAAGCAAGTGGCCGAGGAAAAATCATTGATACGATCTATGAGAAGCGTGTAAATCACGTTCCTGAACTGGCTCGTATGGGTGCTGATATTCAAGTACTTGGTGGTCAGATTGTTTATAATGGTCCAACGCAACTTTCTGGTGCACCTGTGAAAGCTAGTGATTTGCGTGCGGGTGCTGCACTCGTTACTGCAGGACTTATGGCAGATGGTCAGACTGAAATAACAAACATTGAATTTATCCTTCGGGGGTATTCAAATATCATTGAGAAACTTTCTGATCTTGGTGCGGATATTCGTTTGATTGAAGATTAAGTCTAAGGTTTAACCGCTAGTGGTTGAGCCTTTTTCCATTTCTAAAACTGTGTTATAATACTATCATGGATATTTGGACTAGTCTGGGTGCTTTTGCCTTCTTTGAGTCGGAGCGCCTTTCTTTTAGACCACTCGTCTTTTTAGATCGTTTTGACTTACATGAGATTGTGTCAAATCCAGAGAATTTACAATTTTTCTTTCCTGCTACGCAAACTCAGTATGAAACAGATTGCCTCTTGGTACATTATTTCATGAAGGAGCCTTTGGGTGTTTGGGCAATTGTAGATCGAGAGTCTAATAAGTTGATTGGGATTGTTCGCTTTGAAAAGATAGATGTCCAGAAAAGGACTGCAGAGCTCGGTTATTTTTTGAATGCTTTATACTGGGGTAGAGGTATAATGACTGAGACAGTTACTTGTTTGTCAGATTTGGCATTGACAGCTATGGGAATGGAACGCATTATCCTTATTGCTCATTTGGAAAATAAGGCATCGATTCGTGTGGCAGAAAAGTCTGGCTTTAAACTGGTGTCTCGTTTCAAAGGAGCAGACCGATACACCCGTACCATGCGAGATTATCTCCGCTTTGAGAAGGAGAAGAACTGTGAGTAAACATCAAGAAATTATGGATTATCTAGAGGCTTTGCCCATCGGTAAACGAGTTAGTGTGCGTAGTATTTCTAACCACTTGCAGGTTTCTGATGGAACTGCTTATCGAGCCATTAAAGAAGCTGAAAATCGAGGGCTAGTTGAAACGCGTCCTCGAAGTGGAACAGTTCGAATTGAAAAGAAAGTTCAAGTACGGCTTGACAAACTGACCTTTGCGGAGATTGCAGAGATTACAGAGTCTGAGGTGATTTCGGGTCATGAAGGTTTAGAACGTGTCTTCAGTAAGTTCTACATTGGGGCCATGACTATTGAGAATATCACCCGTTATCTAACAAAAGGCGACCTTCTCATTGTTGGAGACAGGGAAGATATCCAGTTATTAGCCTTAGAATACAATAATGCTATTCTGGTAACTGGAGGCTTTCGGGTTTCTGATAGGGTTAAAGAGCTTTCTCGTTTGAAGCAGTTTCCAGTCATGGTCACTACTTACGACACATTTACTGTGGCGACTATGATTAATCAGGCACTTTCGAATGTTCGTATTAAAACAGAAATTAAAACAGTTGCTCAAGTCTATACTAGACGAGAAGAATACAACTATATGACTCCAGAAATGACAGTCAAAGATTTTCAAAATTTGGTTAAACGGACTAACCTTGTTCGTTTTCCTATTGTGTCTGAGGATGATAGGGTTATTGGGATTGTGACCATGCGTGATGTGGCTAATCAGCTTCCTACCACTATGGCTAAGGCTATTATGACAAAACCGACAGTAACTCGTTTGGAGGCTAGCCTTGCGTCTGTGGCACAAAAGATGATTTTTGAAGACTATGACATGATTCCTGTTGTGGATGACGAAAAACATTATTTAGGGACTATCACTCGTCGTCAGGTTTTAGAGGAACTTCAAGATAATAACCGTGGTGATCTCCATACATTTAGCGATCAAATGATAGCTAACCTTAATCGTGAAAAGAATGCCTTTAGTTTTGAGGTAGAACCGACCATGATTGATAATTCTGGGAACCTTACACAGGGTGTTCTTGTAGAAATGGTTAAAGAGGTTGTTTACCGAACGATGGAGAAACAAGAACAAAATAGTCTGGTGTTTGAAGAGATGATGTTTTACTTTCTGCAGGCGGCTCAAATTGATGATAAGGTGAAGATTACACCCAGTATCATTGCGGAAACCAGACGCAGAGCTCATTTAGACCTTATGGTTACTCATGGCAATCATGCGGTTTGTAAGTCAGTAGTAGTGGTCAAGAAAACTTAATAAGCCATTTAAAATTAAAGAAATAAAGAAAACGGAGAAAATAATGATTACACTGAAATCAGCACGTGAAATTGAAGCGATGGATAGAGCGGGAGATTTTCTTGCAAGTATCCACATTGGCCTACGTGATCTCTTGAAACCAGGAGTGGATATGTGGGAAGTAGAAGAGTATGTTCGTCGTCGTTGTAAAGAAGAAAATGTTCTGCCACTTCAGATTGGGGTTGAAGGAAGCATCATGGACTATCCTTATGCGACATGTTGTAGTCTTAATGATGAAGTAGCACACGCTTTTCCACGTCATTATATTTTGAAAGATGGAGACCTCTTGAAAGTTGATATGGTCTTGTCAGAACCTATTGATAAGTCAGTGCTTGATGTATCAAAATTGGACTTTGATAATGTTGCCCAGGTAAAAAAATATACAGAATCATATGCTGGTGGTTTGGCTGACTCATGTTGGGCATATGCGATTGGAACGCCTTCTGATGAGGTTAAAAACCTTATGGAAGTAACCCGTGAAGCCATGTATCTTGGTATTGAACAAGCGTTAGTTGGTAATCGTATCGGTGATATCGGTGCAGCTATCCAAGAATACGCTGAAAGTCGAGGCTATGGTGTCGTACGTGATTTGGTCGGACACGGAGTTGGACCAACAATGCATGAAGAACCAATGGTTCCTAACTATGGCGTGGCTGGACGTGGTCTTCGCCTTAAAGAAGGAATGGTCTTGACCATCGAGCCAATGATTAACACAGGAACTTGGGAAATCGATACAGACCTTGAAACTGGTTGGGCTCATAAGACACTTGACGGTGGCCTTTCATGCCAATATGAGCACCAATTTGTAATTACTAAAGATGGTCCAGTAATTTTGACTTCTCAAGGGGAAGAAAGAACTTATTAATATGAAACGACAAGGCATAATGGCCCGTCTCCTAGATAAGCTTCAATGGCGCCCTTTTCAGGTTTATCTTAGCCATTATCGTAGTGCTGAGATAGATATTTCTAGCATTGCTGTGGCTTATTATTTGATTTTGACGGTCTTTCCGCTCATTGTCATTGCTGCCAATGTCTTTCCCTATCTGAATATTGATACGACTGATCTCTTGAAGTTTATGAATGAGCATCTTCCTAAGCATTTTTATGCACCTGCAGCTAATGTTGTTCAGGATATCTTCTCCACACCTTCTGGACGGTTGTTGGGAGTGGCCTCTTTGACGGGATTTTGGACCATGATTAAGTCCTTATCTTCGCTTCAAAAAGCGATTGACAAGGTATATGGTGCTTCAGAACACCGTGATGTCTTTATCAGTCATATCATTGGTGGACTCTTGAGTTTGGTTATCTTGTTTTTGTTAACCTTTGCGCTCATGTTATCTACAATTATTCAGTCGGTCCTTCGGGTAATCAATCAGACCTATCCTATTGGGTCTAACCTAACTCAACTGATTTTGAATAGTATTCAGCCCTTGAGTGTTGCAGTTGTCTTCCTGGGAATGATGGTACTTTATTTCATTCTTCCGAATGTAAAGATTCGAAAAATCCGCTACATCATGCCAGGGACTATCTTTACGACTTTGGTGATTGGGTATCTGAGCAATTTGTTTGGAACTTACGTGATTCATACCTTGAGTAGATTGATTGATATCAAGCTGTTCGGATCGATTATGATTTTCATCTTCATCTTCATGCTTTGGTTCATCTTCCTAGCTAGAATATTGATTTTTGGTGCCGTCTTTAATGCGACCTATCAGGAACTTAAACAAGGTGAACTACACAGTAGGAGGGGTGACGTACTTACCATAATTCAGAGTTTTTCTGGAGACGGTAGTAACAGCAAAAAAACAAAAAATGATAGGGATAAGTCATAGAGCATAAAGAGAGCTTGGCTAAGCCCAGGCTCTTTTGATGGATTAGTTGGTCCTTGTTAGTAGAAAAACATCTCATTTATGGAGGAAAAGATGAAAAACAAAACTGTTCGTGATTTAACACATATTGCGATTGTGGCGGCACTTTACGTGGTCTTGACCATTGTGCCACCTTTCAACTTGATTTCGTATGGTCCTTACCAGTTCCGTATTGCGGAAATGTTCAATCTTTTAGGATTTTATAATCGCAAGTATATCATTGCTGTTACTTTGGGATGTGTGATTGCTAATTTCTTTAGTTTTAACATGATTGATGTGGTTGTTGGCAGTCTCTCAACGCTAGTTTTTGTTGGTTCAGGTGTTTATTTCTTTGACCGCTTTAAGAATCAAGATATTTTGGGTGGTCTCTTTGATAAGGCTCATGTTTATTTTGCCTTTTATTTCTCATTCTTCATGGTGACCATCGCTGCAGAGTTGTCCTTAGTTGCTCAAGCGCCATTTTGGGCTACTTGGTTCACTGTCGCTTTAGGAGAACTGGCATCACTCTTAGTTGGTGCGGTCCTTATCAAGAAATTAGCCAAAGTAATCGATTTTGTTTCTTAAATTAACGTCTGTAAAGGCGTTTTTTTCTGCTTTTATGTTAAAATGTTCCTATGGAAAAACGAATGAAAGAGCTGGTTGACAAACTTAACCAGTATGCAAAAGAGTATTATACCGAGGATAATCCATCGGTGTCAGATGCCGAGTATGATAAGCTCTATCGTGAGTTAGTAACTTTAGAGGCTGAACACCCAGAACTTGTTCAGGCGGATAGCCCTACGCACCGTGTGGGTGGCCTGGTTCTTGATGGTTTTGAGAAATACCAACATGAGTATCCGCTTTATAGTTTGCAGGATGCTTTTTCACGAGAAGAGCTAGATGCCTTCGATAAGAGGATCAAGTCCAAATTTCCTAACGCTGACTATATGGCCGAGCTCAAAATTGATGGCCTTTCAATTTCTCTAACCTATGTGGATGGTATTCTTCAAGTAGGTGCAACGCGAGGTGATGGTTCTGTTGGTGAAAATATCACTGAAAATGTTAAGCGAATCTCGGATATTCCTCTGAAGTTGGATCAACCGCTTAATATCACCGTTCGGGGTGAGTGTTATTTGCCACGAGCTGAGTTTGAACGCATCAACACCCAGCGCCAGGAGAATGGTGAGGCCGAATTTGCCAATCCACGTAATGCTGCAGCAGGAACTCTTCGTCAATTAGATACGAAAGTAGTTGCTGAGCGTCGTTTGGCCACCTTCTTTTATCAAGAAGCTGGTCCCACTGAGCGCCTGACACAAAATGATGTCTTGAATGAAGTGGCAGAACTTGGCTTCTCCGTTAATCCACGCCGTATTGTGACATCATCGATGGATGAGATTTGGGACTTTATTCAAGCTGTTGGGCAAGATCGTGATCACTTGGCTTATGATATTGATGGAGTTGTTATCAAGGTCAATAGTTTGGCCATGCAGGAAGAACTTGGCTTTACCGTTAAGGCACCACGTTGGGCCATTGCCTATAAATTCCCAGCTGAGGAAAAGGAAGCAAAACTTCTCTCGGTTGATTGGCAGGTGGGTCGTACAGGTGTAGTAACGCCGACGGCTAATTTGACCCCAGTACAATTGGCCGGGACAACAGTTAGCCGAGCTACCCTACACAATGTAGATTATATTACGGAGAAAGACATTCGTATTGGTGATACCGTTATTGTTTATAAGGCTGGTGATATTATCCCTGCTGTTCTTCGTGTGGTAGAAAGTAAGCGTACAACACAAGAAGCGATGCCAGTTCCGAGTCAATGTCCATCTTGTGGTAGTGGTCTCTTACATTTTGAAGATGAAGTAGCCCTACGTTGTATCAATCCATCTTGTCCTGCTCAGATTAAGGAAGGTCTTATTCATTTTGCTTCTCGTGATGCCATGAACATCTCAGGTATGGGACCTTCAGTGGTTGAAAAACTCTTTAAAGCTGAATTGGTTAAAGAGGTGGCTGATATCTATGGTTTAAATAGTCAGGATTTCCTCCAATTAGAAGGTTTCAAGGAAAAATCAGCTGAAAAACTATATGCAGCTATTCAAGCATCAAAAGAAAATTCTGCAGAGAAACTGCTCTATGGTTTGGGAATTCGCCATGTTGGTGCCAAAGTTAGTAAGCAATTGCTAGAATCTTTTGGAACTATCAAGGAGTTGGCAAGTGCAGATGTCCAAGCTATTGCTGCTGTAGATGGTTTGGGAGAGGTTATCGCCAAGTCAATCCAGCGTTATTTTGCCAAGGAGGAGGCTCAAGTTCTTCTGAAAGAACTGGAATCCTATGGTGTTAATTTATCCTATCTTGGTCAAAAAGTAGCAGATGATGCCATTCTATCTGGTAAGACTGTTGTTTTGACAGGGAAATTGGAGCATCTTAAACGTAGTGAAGCGAAGGCAAAACTAGAGGCCCTGGGTGCTAAGGTGACGGGTTCAGTCTCTAAGAAAACAGATTTAGTGGTTGCTGGTAGTGATGCCGGAAGTAAGTTGGAAAAAGCACAAAGCCTAGGAATTGAAGTAAAAGATGAGGCTTGGTTGCTGGATTTATAGGAGTTCAATATGAAACAAAAACGTGCCCGCTTAATTTATAATCCAACATCTGGACAAGAAATTATGAAGAAAAATGTTGCTGAGGTCTTGGATATCCTGGAAGGTGCTGGTTTTGAGACATCTGCTTTTCAAACAACCCCGGATGAGAACTCAGCCAAAAATGAGGCCACTCGTGCAGCAGAAGCAGGCTTTGATTTGGTTATTGCGGCTGGTGGTGATGGAACAATTAATGAGGTTGTTTCTGGGATCGCCCCTCTTGATAAACGTCCTCAAATGGCTGTTATTCCCACAGGGACAACAAATGACTTTGCACGCGCCTTGAAGATTCCAAGGGGAAATCCTGTTGAAGCAGCCAAGGTTATTGCTAAAAATCAAACCCTTCAGATGGATATTGGTCGTGCCTATGATGATAAATACTTCATCAATATTGCGGCTGCAGGGTCATTTACGGAACTAACCTACAGTGTTCCTAGTCGACTTAAGACAGTCCTTGGTTATTTGGCCTATCTTGTTAAGGGAGCCGAATTACTTCCTCAAGTTAAGAAAGTTCCGGTCCGCATTACGCACGATCAAGGTGTCTTTGAAGGCGACCTTTCTATGATTTTCGTTGCCTTGACCAATTCAGTTGGTGGTTTTGAAATGATTGCTCCAGATGCTAAATTGGATGATGGTCAATTTACCCTAATTATGGTTAAAACGGCCAACCTCTTTGAATTGGTTGACCTTATTCGTCAGGTTCTTCAAGGTGGCAAGCACATCTACGATAAGAGAGTTGCTTATATCAAAACAAGTTCGCTAGATATCGAGCCTTTAGGTGAAGATCGTATGATGATCAATCTGGATGGGGAATACGGTGGCGATGCCCCAATTCACCTCCAAAATCTTAAGAATCACATTGAATTCTATGCTAATATTGATGAGATTTCTGATGATGCTATCACGCTTCCCGATACAGACAAATTGGCTCTCGAAGCTATTGTACAAAAATTCAGTACAGAAGCTGAAAAAATCGAAAATGATTAATATTAATCTTTTAAGCAACCTAGGTCAGATTGCTTCAGATTGAAGACAAAGTCCTTAGAAGTTATACTTCTGGGGACTTTTATTGATTTGAAGGAGTATAATAAAAGAAAAAGGTATTTGATGTTGGTATGTTTCACAAGGAAGTCTTTGCTTATAATGCTCAGGTAGATTGTTATAAACACGGTTGGGCCTTGGATTTTACAGTTGAAGCAGATAACATCCATGATAGTCAGTTCTTTCCTGTTCTTTTAGCCAAGTTAGAGCCCTTCTCACCTGAATTCATTATTGCGGATTCAGGCTACAAAACACCTAGTGTTGCTAAGTTTCTTTTAGAAAATTGGATTATACCGGTATTCCCTTACACTAGGCCAAGAGGTAGGAGAGACTTTCTACGTCTTAAAGACTTTGTCTATAACGAGTATTCTGACTGCTATCTTTGTCTAGAGAACCAGGTATTAACTTATCGTACAACGACACGTGAAGGTTATAGAGATATAAAAGCAATTCCAAAATTTGTAAGATCTATCTCTTGTTAGCGATTTGTACTGAAAGTCGCCAGAACCAAAAAGTTGTTGTGCGTCATATTTGGAAAGACGCCCTAGAAGTCTGCGAAGATATTCGTCATCAAAATGAGATGAAGGAGCGGTATCAACACCGTAAAGAAACGATAGAATGATTATTCGGAACATCTAAAGAATATCACAACTTGCGTTATACCAGAGAAAAAGGAAAGTCCAAAATGGAAGATAAGGTTGGGCTTACTTTGGCATGTTTAAATATCAAAAAATTGGTAAAAATGATGGTAGGAAAGACCTGGTATTTTATCTAAATACCCCAATATTATTCGATTATGGAAGAATTTAGTGTGAATATAAAAAGAGACAAACATCGTTTTTGATGTTTGTCTTTATTCTGACATCTCTGCAATTGCAGAGATGTTTTTGATTGTCAGTCTTTGTATCCGCGTTTAGCTAGCTCGTGTACAAGTACAGCTCCCAAGATTGCAGGAACTAATTGCCCTAAGATAAGGTTAATAACGAGAGCGACATAAGGAAGTTTAAGTAGGGCACTAAGCCATATTGGTACTACTAAGGATGGAACGAGTAGGATTGGGAGTACGATAAACCAGCTAGATAGCTTAATTTTACGGATGAGGTAGATGCTACCAGTTGCTAAAAAGCTGGCACAGAAACCACCGACAACATCAATCAATCCCAGGCCACCAAAAGAGTTAGCAATAGCATTTGCGAGACTGAGTGGGACAACCAAAAATGGAAAGATATAGGTTAATCCATATAAAGCCGTGGCAAGACGCATCTGAACAGCACCAAAGGAAATAGCTTGAGAAATAAAGAGGATGGCGATATATAGGGCCATGATAATAGCTGAGAGAACAAGCTTTTGTGTAGGGTTAAGTTTATTTTTCATCATTTCTCCTTAGTTGGGTAAAGTAAAAGAGTAGCGGTTCTACTCTTTTTAGGGGGTTAGGTCTAGAGTTATTTTATAAGTCAATCTCTAAGACAATAGGTGTGTGGTCTTGGCGATCACCAGAGTCAATCATGTTTGATTTTATGACCTTATCGGCAATACGATTTGAAGTCAACCAGTAGTCAATTCTCCAGCCTGTATTATTAATTTTAGATGTTTTGCTACGTTGGGCCCACCATGTATAGGCACCTGTAACATCACCATTGAGGTGACGGTAAGTATCTATAAAACCTTTATTGAGGAGATTAGTGAATCCAGCACGTTCTTCATCTGTAAAGCCTGGTGAACGACGATTACTTGAAGGGTTGGCCAAGTCGATTTCCTTGTGGGCAACGTTGTAATCACCAGTAGCAAGGACTGGTTTCTGAGCGTCCAATTCAGCTAGGTAATCCGCATATTTTTCATCCCAGATTTGACGTTCGAGTAGACGTTTGAGCCCGTCACCAGCATTTGGTGTGTAGACCTGTGTCACAAAGAAGGTGTCAAATTCGAGAGTTATGATGCGTCCTTCACAATCCATGGTTGAAGGTGCTCCGATTTCAGGATAAGTGATGACTGGTGTCAATTCTTTTTTATACAAGAACATGGTTCCAGCATAACCTTTACGGGCAGGTTCAACAGATGAACGCCAAGTAATGACATAGTCAGGGAAGTAGTCTTCTAAGATTTGCAAATGCTTTTTAGTTGGCCCTTTAGCAGATAATTTTGTCTCTTGAATAGCAATGATATCCGCATTTTCAGTGACCAAAGTATCGATAACGGCGCGTGATAATTGAGCACGCGTAGAGTCACCGGTAAGAGCAGCATTTAGGGAATCAATATTCCAAGAAATTAATTTCATATGTACAGTTTCCTTCTTTGAATTGTTTTTTTCTATTGTAGCAGAAAATAGGATGTCAGACGAGTTATGGGATTGATAATTGAAGATAGGAGGACTATACTTAACCTAGATGGAGGTGACAATCAATGAAAAAAATAAATATGCATTTATGATTTGTTTTTGGTTTTCTTCTTTGTACAAATCATTCTTAGTGTTATGATTTGGTGGTTACAGGGGCTAGTGCTTCCTCTTGTCGTTTTTCCAGGGATGAGTTTCTTCTTCCTGATTTATCCAAGGTATCTCTTACACTACAACCTTAATCAGTCTCCTACTGATCATGGGTTTCCTGATTTCCTTCTTTTGACTGAATCTGTCTGCTCTTATAAGTCTTTAATCCCCCTGCTAAGAGTAAGTTCAGGGACGTAAGCCAAAAACTGATGAACTACAACTGGCTTATTAGTTTAGCCTTATTCAAGTCTCGAAACATTATAAGTATATCTATACACTCTTAGAATACCTCGTAGCAATCGTAGTAGCCATTAGTCTGACTCTTGAACTATAAAGAGACTAAGTCATCTTTCACAGTGGCTAGCTTGATATTCGCATCAACAGAGGATACTATCACTTCATCTAGTGAAAATAATAAGCCAAACGAATCTAGCAGTGCAAGTATTGATACACCTAATTCTAATCATGCCAAGGAAGCCTAGACTGAAAATCTGAGTTGGTCCAATGACAGGGCTAGTCAATCTGCTAGTTTGATTGTTTCTTGGGGAAAGTAGATGAATAAGTCTAGATACAAAGAAATTACAATGAATCCTCTTCTTTGCCTATCCGTTGGATGTAGGACAATGGTCTGTCTTTGGATGCAACCTATGGCTACAACTGGTAATAGCAATTCTGAGTATACCATTATTTCGGTTTATGAGAGATGGGGAAATGCTTCTGTTCACCACTGTTTCTTTACGACTAAAAAAAGACGAAACGCCCATTGTTCTTTACTCACCAACTACTAATAGTAGCGCGTGTATTATGTCAAAAAAACAGAAAACGCAGACCTTAAATCAGGGGATGCAGATTTAAATCAGGGGATGCAGATATTGTAAACAATTAAAAACTAGAAATTTAGCTGGATTTCTAGTTTTTAATTTGAAGATAAGTCAAGCTGTAATCAGTTCTTTTACAGTCATTCGTTCTTATGTTACCTTCTTGGCTAACATGGTCGCAAATTGAAGGGCGATTGGATTGCCATGCTCATCTAAACGGTGAAGGTGACCAAGATTTTCATTGTACTTGATTAATTCCCAGTCACTATAGTAGTTTTTCAACTCGCCTTCTTCAAAAGTAAATGGGAAAGGCATGGTACAAGGGTGTTCTTCTGTATCCATAGCACAAACAATTAGGTTGTAACCACCAATGGCTGTACGCTCTTGCATATTTTGGATAATAGCTGGAATTTGATTAGGATCTAGGAACATGAAGACCACTGTTGAGAGGATGAAGTCAAAGGTTTCAGACTCAGGAAGAGCAGAAACATTGATATCGTAGTAGCCAGCTCTAACATTGTAACTTTCTTCATCAGCAATCATTTGGATACGTTGTGTGGCTTCATTGTTAATATCAACGGCAGTAACTTCGTGTCCAAGTGATGCTAAATAAAGAGCGTTACGACCATGGCCACAGCCTAAATCAAGGGTACGACCAGGTTTAATATGTCCAGACTGGACGGCTTCAAGAACCTCAGAGTGGGCTTTAGTATCATACTTTTTAGCCATGTAGTCCTCTGGCTTGCAGTAGAAGGAAAGATAGCATTCTAAATTATCTGAAGCAGCAGCGATTCGATGCCAAGATTGTGGTTCGACAAAAGGAATTTCTGTTTCAGGCGTGAAGAGGTGCTCTGCAGTAATCTCTCCCTGTTCATCTAATTCATAAAAGTGAAGAGTTCCTGATAGAATAGTCAGTTTAGCCCAGGTTCCAACCTTAGTGTTATGTTTTTGAGTCACCATTTCTGGGAGTGTTGTGGCTGTCCAGTTTGGAAGGCGTTTGTAGCAAACAAGTTGCTGATCTATTATCATATATTGAGTTCCTTTTGATAGGTATGGCTCTATTATAGCAAAAGTATGGAAAAAGAAAAAAGCCTAGTCAAACTTGAACTGCACCCCAAAAGTTAGATAGAGAAAGTCTAACTTTTGGGGTGTTTTTATTATGACATTGATTTATGAAGATAAAGTTCAAATATATGAACTGAGAAAGCTTCTAAAGCGACAGTTAATGGCTTAGAAGTCGAGTATGCTGAAGCAAAGGTGGCTTATGAAAAAAATCATAATAGTACTACCAAGAAATAGTCCTATAAGGAAGTTAGAGCTTGTCTCTAGTTTTTTGTAGAAAATTTAAATCTGTCAAGTTTTTTTCTTGACACATAAAAATGATATGGTATACTAGTTAAGGTAAAGAGGCAGTAAGTGCCTCCACCATAATAAAAAAACTAAAGAAAAGAGAAATTAAAATGGCAGTAAAAATCCGTTTGACTCGTATGGGTTCTAAGAAAAAACCTTTCTACCGTATTAACGTTGCAGACTCACGTGCTCCACGTGATGGACGTTTTATCGAAACAGTTGGTACTTACAACCCACTCGTTGAAGAAAACCAAGTAACACTTAAAGAAGAACGTGTTCTTGAGTGGTTGTCTAAAGGTGCACAACCTTCAGATACAGTTCGTAACATCCTTTCAAAAGAAGGCGTTATGAAAAAATTCCACGAATCAAAATTCTCAAAATAATTTTTTAGCCTATGGATACCATTGAAAATCTTATTATCGCTATCATTAACCCCTTAATTACTTCACCAGATCAGTTGACCATCAAGATTATTGACGGTCCTGAGTTTTTGGAGTACCATCTTGATCTTGCCCCATCCGATATTGGGCGTGTTATCGGGAAAAAGGGACGTACTATTAAGGCGATAAGAGCGATTGTTTATTCGGTACCTACTCAAGGTAAAAAAGTTCGTCTTGTTATTGACGAAAAAGAGAAAGCTTAAGAGGTGACCCTAGGGTTGCCTTTTTTATATTTTGGTTGTAGCTAGCAATCTTTGGTATAATAAGAGGGTTAAAGTGGTATTAGGCTCATAGAAAAACTAGTTTAATGGTTAGTTTAATGGCTAAGTCAAAGCATTAGCTTAAAAAGGAGCAATTATGATTTATCAAGAAGCATTGGATTGGATTCATGGTCAATTAAAATTTGGCATTAAACCTGGCTTGGAACGTATGGCCTGGATGCTTGAAGAACTAGGAAACCCACAGGACAATCTTAAGGCTGTGCATATTGTGGGAACAAATGGTAAGGGATCTACTGTCAATGCCTTACAAACGATTTTTTCTCAAGCCGGCTATGAAGTTGGAACATTTACCTCACCCTATATTATTGATTTCAAAGAACGCATTTCTATCAATGGTCAGATGATTTCAGAAGAGAATCTACTTGGCTTGGTTGAGCGTGTTAAGCCGGTGGTTGAACGTCTTCCAAAAGAGACAGAGCACGAAAATGCGACAGAGTTTGAGATTATCACAGTCTTGATGTTCCTCTACTTTGGGCAAGTCCATCCTGTTGATATTGCTTTTATTGAAGCTGGAATGGGTGGCCTGCATGATTCTACCAATCTATTTAGTCCTCTAGTGGTCATCTGTCCATCGATTGGCTTAGATCATCAGGCGGTCTTGGGCAATACTCATGCTGAAATTGCTACAGAAAAGGCTGGTGTTTTAAAAAATGGAGCATCTTTTATTTATGCGACTGACCGTACTGACGTTCGAGATGTTTTTAAACAGAAGGCGAATGAAGAAGGTTCTAAGACCTATGAGTTGGGTAAAGATTTCACCGCTGAAGGGTCTAGCCATTCCTTTGATTTTATTTACAAGGAGCAGAGGTTGGAGGGTATAGCCTTGGCTATGGCTGGTCAACATCAGGTGGCAAATGCTAGTTTGGCTATCATGGCTAGTCTTTTGCTTCAAAAGGATTATCCTAAAGTAACTCCTGAACTCATAAAGGATGCACTGGCTCATGCTAGTTGGTTAGGTCGGACAGAGTTCTTGATGCCTAATCTTATGATAGATGGTGCTCATAATAACGAAAGTGTTAAGGTCTTAATTGATTTGTTAAGGTCAGAGTATGCGGATAAGGATATCGAATTGCTTTTCGCAGCTATTGATACTAAGCCTATTGATAGTATGTTGGCTCAGTTAGAGTCAGTCGGTGATTTGACAGTAACAAGCTTTGAGTATCCAAATAGTGTAAAATTGGACAAGTACCCAGTTACTTATAAACAAGTGTCAGACTTCCAGACATGGATTGAGGAACACGTGACTGCTAATGATGATAAACTTTATGTAATTACAGGATCTCTTTATTTTATTTCTCAAGTTCGAAAATGGATTTTAGAGCAGGAAAGAGCTGTTTAAGACTTGAAGGATAAGAATTAGGGGCGTATAATACTTCATGTGTTTTAAAAGTAAGGAGAAAAAATGTTACAACGTCTGAAAAACTTTTTAATAGGTGAACCCTTGACCCATGATAATAGCAGTGATGATCACTTATTATCTAAGGTTCAGGCATTAGCTATGTTGTCGAGTGATGCTCTATCATCTATCGCATACGGCCCTGAGCAAGTCGCATTGGTCTTAATGGCTGTATCAAGCGCTGCTATTTGGTGGTCTATCCCAATTGGGATTTTGGTTTTAGTCCTTTTGATTAGCCTTACCATTTCTTACAGACAGGTAATTAAGGCCTATCCACAAGGTGGTGGAGCCTACATGGTAACTTCGGAAAATCTGTCACCTAAATTTGGTTTGATAGCTGGAGGTAGCCTCCTAGTCGACTATATGTTGACAGTTTCCGTTTCAGTTGCCGCAGGTGCAGATGCCATTACCTCAGCCATTCCATTACTTCACCCCTATAATCTTCAAATCTCAATAATTTTGGTACTTGTTTTAATGGTGTTGAACCTCAGGGGAATGCGTGAGTCGGCAAAGTCTTTGATGGTTCCTGTTTATCTCTTTATTGCCTCAACGTTGTTCCTATTAGGATATGGTTTCTTACAGATCTTAACGGGGCATATGCCTTATGCGGCTACGGCGCATTTAGGCCAACCGATTACAGGTGTGTCAGTGATTCTTATTTTAAGGGCCTTTACTTCAGGTTCGGCTTCATTGACAGGGGTGGAAGCTATCTCTAATGCAGTGCCTTTCTTTAAGAAACCTAAGTCTAAGAATGCGGCATCAACCCTCTTTATCATGTCAAGTATTTTGGGAATTATGTTTGCTGGAATTACCTTTCTTAACTGGTGGACTGGTATTACACCTCATTCAGGTGTGACAATGTTGGCGCAACTGGCTAGGGAAATTCTTGGTGATTCATGGTTTGGCAGTATCTTATTTTATATTTTTCAGTTCTCAACTGCCATGATTCTTGCAGTGGCAGCAAATACTGGTTTTTCAGCCTTTCCGATGTTGTCCTTTAACATGGCTAAGAATAAATACATGCCTCATATCTATCTTGAAAAAGGTGCACGTATGGCCTACTCTAACGGTATCTTGACGCTGGCTATTGGGGCCATTACTCTCTTATTCATTTTCCGAGGAAATACGGAACGTTTGATTCCGCTTTATACAATAGGGGTGTTTGTTCCTTTTGCACTTTCTCAAACAGGTATGGTTGTTCATTGGAGTCGTGAATATGGCAAGGATTTCTGGAAGCATTCTTTAGCTAATATTTTAGGTGCCTTAATTTGTTACGGTATTGTTCTCATTCTCATTCTCTTCCGTTTAGGGGATATTTGGCCATTCTTCCCAATTATTGCTATTTTGATGTGGATGTTTCTTAAGATTAAGAAACATTACGATGGGGTTGCTCAACAGTTGCGTATTGATGGCCCAATCAAAGAACATCATTTTCAAGGTAACATTGTCCTTATCTTGGTGGGAAATGTTACAAAGGCTAATATTGGTGCCATTTCTTATGCACGTTCTATTGGTGATAAGGTTATTGCTATGCACGTGTCTACTAAAGATACAGAGAATAAGGATAAGGAAATCGAACAAGAGTTTAAAAAATATTTCCCAGAAATCGAGATGGTTCATATCCGATCACCTTACAGCTCAATTACACAGTCAACTATTCAATATGTAGACGAAGTGGCTACTCAGGCTGATAAGGATAATGCGACTCTGACTGTTTTGATTCCACAGTTTGTTCCGAAAAAATCATGGCAAAATATACTTCACAACCAGACGAGTTTACGATTGAAATATTATCTCAAATGGCGTGAAAATATTGTCATTTCATCATATTCTTACCACTTAAAAGATTAAATAAAGACAAGCGAAAACGGTTCTCATGTGACGGGGAGTTTTCGCTTTTTTTGTTAGAATTCAGCTAGACAATTTTATTTTTTGCAAGAAAAATCAAGCAAAATGAGTTATAATAGATAGTATTATAAGGTTTCAAGAGGACATTATGGAAAATCAAGAAAAAGTAGAACAAGCAGTCTATCAATTATTGGAAGCTTTGGGTGAGAATCCTGAGCGTGAAGGTCTTTTGGATACGCCAAAACGTGTGGCTAAGATGTATGCTGAGATGTTTTCAGGTTTAAATGAAGACCCGAAAGATCAGTTTACAGCGGTTTTTTCAGAAGTTCATGATGAAGTTGTACTTGTTAAGGATATTCCTTTTTACTCTATGTGTGAGCATCACTTGGTTCCTTTTTATGGCATGGCTCATGTAGCCTATTTGCCAAGTGGGGATAAGGTGACAGGACTATCAAAATTGGCACGTGCTGTTGAAGTGGCAGCCCGTCGTCCACAATTGCAAGAACGTCTCACAGATCAAGTCGCTACAGCGCTTGAAGAAGCCCTTAATCCTCGAGGGGTCTTTGTTATGGTGGAAGCTGAGCACATGTGTATGACTATGCGTGGTATTAAAAAACCAGGAAGTAAGACCATCACAACGGTTGCTAAAGGTATCTATAAAGAAGACCGTGAAGAACGTAAGGAAATTCTTTCTTTGATGCGTGATTTTTAGGAGTTAATAGGAGTTAATAGGAGTTAATAGGAGTTAATAGGAGTTAAAATGTTTATTGGTAAACATGAAATTGCAGGTAAGGCCTGCATTATGGGAATCTTGAATGTTACCCCAGACTCTTTCTCAGACGGTGGGGATTTTGACACAATTGAAGATGCATTAGCCCAGGTTGAGCGTATGATTTCCCAAGGGGCTAGCATTATCGATGTAGGTGGTGAATCTACAAGACCTGGAGCGGAATTTGTAACCGAGGAAGAAGAGATTGCTCGTATAGTGCCAATTATACAAGCTATTAAGGAAAAATATGATGTTCTTATCAGTATTGATACTTACAAGACAGCCACTGCCAGAGCTGCTCTTGAAGCAGGTGCAGATATTCTTAATGATGTCTGGGCAGGACTTTATGATGGTCAGATGCTAGCCTTATCAGCTGAAAAAAATGTACCGATTATCCTCATGCATAATCAAAAAGAAGAAAAATACAATGATGTCACAGAGAATGTCTGTACTTTCCTTAGTCAACGTACGCAAGCTGCCTTGGAAGCAGGTGTAGCTAAAGAAAATATTTGGATTGATCCTGGCTTTGGTTTTGCCAAGAATGTTCAACACAATATTGACCTGCTTAGGGGCTTGGACAAAGTTGTTGGACTTGGGTATCCTGTTCTTTTTGGGATTTCTCGTAAGCGTGTTGTGGATTTTCTCCTAGGTGGAAATATTCCTGCCAAGGACCGTGATCAAGGGACAGCTGCTTTATCTGCTTATGCTGTTAGCAAAGGATGTCAGATTGTCCGTGTCCATAATGTTGAAGCCAATCGTGATGTCGTTAAGACTATCTCAGGAATTTTATGAAATTAAAAAAAGCTCAAATCGAGCTTTTTTCTTAGTCTTGAATTGTCCAAACGCTGACAGATTTTTCAGAGACTGGGAAGTCTCCCCACCCGTCTTCGTCAATTGTTACAGTATCAGAGCAGTTTCCAAGAATATCATAGAAAGTTTGTCCAGCCCAATCACTTCCAATTTCCATAGATTTGTTGTTGGCAGCATCATTAGAAATGGTTACGGCTAATGGAGTACAGTCTTCATTACCAGAGCGTGTCCATCCAATACAGTTAGGGTCGTCAAAGTAGTCTGTTTGCTCTCCATAAGCCAAATCTTTACGAGCGTAAAGTAAGGTGTCTAGGACCTCTTTGAAACTTTCTTGAGCAAACTCACCATCAATGCCATAGTAGTCACCATAAAATAGGCAAGGAAGGCCGTCTTTACGAAGAAGGATGAGGGCATAGGCAGATGGTTTAAACCATTCTTCAACAGTAGATTCCAATGCTTGTCCACGTTGGGTGTCATGGTTCTCTACGAAGGTTACCGCATGCTCAGGGTGATTTTTGACCAATGTTTGTTCGAAAATAGTCGTCAAATCGTAATCTGCTCCTTTGAGGCTGGCATCATATAAATTGTAATGAAGGCGAACATCCACAAGATCAAAGCGGTTTTCAGTTTTTTCGAGATAAGTATTATTATCCTCTTCCTTGGCATTCCAAAATTCACCAAAAACATAGAAATCTTGACCTTGTTTTTCTTTGACGTCGCGAATAAAATTACGCATAAAGAAATAATCAATGTGCTTGATGGCATCCATTCGGAAACCTTGGACACCAGTTGTTTCGACGAACCAGTCAGCCCATTCGTAAATATTTTCTATAACTTCAGGATGCCTATAATCTAGGTTGGCAAACATAAGGTAGTCAAAGTTACCATTTTCATTGTCAACCAAGTCATTATGTGCCCAGCCTTTGTTGTCACCTTGGATAAGATAGATACCTTTTTTATTTCTTTTGGCATCGAAGTCAGTCCCATTAAAGTGGTACCAGTGCCATTCAAAGTCGTTGTAAGCTTTCTGACGTCCGTCAAAAGTGAAATGAGTCCAACCCTCGATTTCAAACGGTTCGCTGATTACTTTGGTACGGTCCTCAGGGTCAACTTCTACCACATAAAAGGTTTCAAGTTTATCCGCGGCTGCCTTGTGGTTGAGCACAACATCGGCCATAGGGATGATACCAACATTTTTGAGTTGGTTGATGGCATTAAGGTATTCTTCCTTGAGACCATATTTGGTGCGTATGGTTCCTTTTTGGTCGAATTCCCCAAGGTCAAAGAGGTCATAGACTCCGTAACCAACATCATCTTTGTTAGTAGCTTTGAAAGCAGGTGGCATCCAAACATGGCTGATGCCAAGGTCTGCTAGATGTTGGGCATCTTCAGCTAAGTTGTTCCAATGCTGGCCGTCACTTGGGAGATACCATTCAAAGTATTGCATTGCAGTTTGATTTGTCATAGTTTTTTCCTTATTAGTTGACATAGTCTTGGTTTAGATATCAGGGAGTTTTTAAACTTCTGTGCCTTTATTTTACCAAATCAGAAGAATTACGCAATCGATTGTATGGCCGAAAAACAATAACTTCAGATTTGTCTAAAATATCATACTAATTAGAGCCCAACTTTTCAACTTTTTTGTGTTAGAATAAAGATGAGTTTAGTCGTCTTAAGGAGAAAATATGGATAAAATTATTTTAAATGGTTGCCGTTTTTATGGCTATCACGGGGCTTTTGTTGAGGAGCAAACCCTAGGGCAAATTTTTGTGGTAGATCTGGAGCTGGCTGTTGATTTGACCAGGGCTTCACAAAGTGACAATCTAGCAGATACGGTTCATTATGGTTTAGTTTTTGAAGCCGTACAGAGACAGGTGGAAGAAGAAAAGTATATTTTGATTGAGCGTTTAGCTGGTGCTATTTGTGAGGACTTGTTTGATCAATTTGTGCCAATCCAATCTATTAAAATTCGAATTACTAAAGAAAATCCACCAATTAATGGGCACTATAGAAGTGTTGGAATTGAATTGGAGCGTAGTCGATGACAAAAGTTTATTTAAGTTTGGGATCTAATATGGGAAATCGTCAAGACTATCTTAAAAAAGCGGTGGAGTCATTGGATCGCTTGCTTGAGACGGAAGTTAAAGCAGTGTCCTCTTATTATGAGACGGCTGCTTGGGGATTAACTGACCAGGCTGATTTTTTGAATCTCGCTTTAGCACTTGACACTCAGTTGCCGGCTGAAAGCTTGCTGAGTGCTTGTCAGGCAATTGAGAAAGATTTAGACCGCGTTCGCCATGAGCATTGGGGCCCTCGAACTGTGGATATTGATATTCTTTTATATGGGCAGGAAATCTGGGGGACTGAGCACCTTAAAGTGCCTCATCCTCTCATGACTCAAAGGGCCTTTGTTTTGGTTCCTCTGCTAGAAATTGCCGAGAATTTAGTTGAGCCTCAAACTGGTCAAGCCTACAAAAAATATTTGAGTCAAATAGACACTAGTGATGTCCGCAAATTGGAGCAAGTGGACTAGTTTTTACTAAAATTCCTTGTCGTCAAGATAGGGATTTTTTGCTATAATTAATTTTGGCTTTTTGTGGTATTTTTCTTTTAATTGTTAGGGAAAATACTAACTCATTTTGAGGTTGTGATAGTAATAAGGGGAAATTTTTCACAATACCTACAAAGAAATAAATGTATAGAAAAAGTATGGGAATTAACATGTTAGATGAACTTAAAGAAGATTTAGTTGGGATTGATATTCGTTTCGACGAACCCTTAAAACGTTATACTTACACCAAGGTTGGAGGTCCAGCGGATTATTTGGCCTTTCCACGTAACCGATATGAGCTTTCTCGTATTGTCAAATTTGCCAACAAGCACAACATTCCATGGATGGTGCTTGGTAATGCCAGTAATTTGATTGTTCGTGACGGTGGTATCCGAGGTTTTGTGATTATGTTTGACAAGCTTAATGGTATCGCTGTCAATGGTTATCAAGTTGAAGCAGAAGCGGGAGCTAATTTGATTGCAACAACCAAGGTGGCTTGTTTCCATAGTTTGACCGGTTTTGAATTTGCGGCGGGAATTCCAGGTAGTATTGGTGGTGCTGTCTTTATGAATGCGGGTGCCTATGGTGGCGAGATTGCACATATCTTGGTTTCTGCTCAGGTTCTTACAAAAGATGGTGATATTCGTACGATTGATGCAAGAGATATGCGTTTTGGTTATCGTCGTTCGGTGCTCCAAGAAACAGGTGAAGTGATTATTTCAGCAAAATTTAACCTCAAACCAGGAGACTACGAACAAATCAAACATGAGATGAACCGCCTTAATCACTTACGAGAACTTAAACAACCTCTCGAATACCCATCATGTGGTTCGGTCTTCAAACGTCCGCCAGGTCATTTTGCTGGTCAGCTTATTATGGAAGCTAACCTCAAGGGACATCGTATCGGTGGTGTTGAGGTTTCAACCAAGCACGCTGGTTTCATGGTCAATGTCGATCAAGGAACAGCGAAAGACTATGAAGATCTTATTGCAGATGTTATCGCTAAGGTTAAGGAAAATTCGGGTGTTACACTAGAGCCTGAAGTTCGCATCATTGGCGACAAATTAAATTAATAATACTAACCCTATTTTTGATATCCATGGAGGATTTATGACAATTGACTAATCCGATTATTGCCTTTCAAAACGTCTCGAAAGTATTTGAAGACAGTGGCACACAAGTTTTAAAAGACATCAACTTTGAACTGGAAGAAGGTAAGTTCTATACCCTGCTTGGGGCTTCTGGTTCTGGTAAATCAACTATCTTGAACATCATTGCTGGTCTCTTAGATGCGACCAGTGGTGACGTTCTTTTGGATGGAAAGCGTATTAATGATATCCCTATCAATAAAAGGGATGTTCACACCGTTTTCCAATCTTATGCCCTCTTTCCACACATGAATGTCTTTGACAATGTGGCTTTTGCGCTTAAGTTAAAAAAAGTGCCTAAGAAGGAAATTGAAGAGCGTGTAAAAGAAGCATTGAAAATGGTTCAACTAGATGGTTATCAAAAGCGCTCGATTCAAAAATTATCGGGTGGTCAACGCCAACGTGTAGCTATTGCCCGTGCGATTATCAATCAGCCACGTGTGGTCCTTTTGGATGAGCCCTTGTCAGCACTGGATTTGAAGTTACGTACTGAAATGCAATACGAGTTGCGTGAACTACAGAAACGTCTAGGGATTACTTTTGTCTTTGTCACCCACGACCAGGAAGAAGCCTTGGCCATGTCAGACTGGATTTTTGTTATGAACGATGGTGAAATTGTTCAATCAGGAACGCCTGTTGATATCTATGACGAGCCTATCAACCATTTCGTTGCAACCTTTATCGGAGAATCTAATATCCTACCAGGAGTCATGATTGAGGACTATTTGGTCGAGTTCAACGGAAAACGTTTCGAATCTGTTGATGGAGGAATGCGTCCAAATGAACCTGTCGAAGTGGTTATCCGTCCTGAAGATTTACAAATCACGCTTCCTGAGGAAGGTAAGCTTCAGGTTCGTGTAGAAACACAGCTTTTCCGTGGGGTCCACTATGAAATCATTGCCTATGATAATCTTGGCAATGAATGGATGATTCATTCAACCCGTAAGGCGATTGAGGGTGAGATTATTGGCCTTGATTTTACGCCTGAAGATATTCATATCATGCGTCTTAATGAGACAGAGGAAGAATTCGATGCTCGTATTGAAGAATATGTGGAAATGGAAGAGCCTGAGGATGGCTTGATTAATGCCATTGAGGAGGAGCGTCATGAAGAAAACAGCTAGCCTCTTCTCGGTACCATACCTTCTTTGGCTTCTACTTTTCGTAGTTGCTCCAGTACTCATGCTGCTCTACCAGTCATTTTTTGACATCAGTGGCAATTTTACTTTGGACAACTATGGAACCTTCTTTTCCAGTTGGACTTACTTGAGGATGAGCTTTAACTCGGTCCTTTATGCGGCCATCATAACCTTAGTGACACTCCTCATCTCTTATCCGACCGCATATCTCCTAACCAGACTGAAGCATAAACAACTTTGGTTGATGTTAGTTATTTTACCAACCTGGGTCAACCTTCTTCTAAAAGCTTATGCCTTTATGGGGATTTTTGGCCAACAAGGTGGAATTAACGCCTTTCTTGGTTTCTTTGGGATTGCTCCCATGCAAATTCTCTTTACAGATTTTTCTTTCATTTTTGTAGCCAGTTATATTGAAATTCCATTTATGATTCTACCGATTTTTAATGCTCTGGATGATTTGGATGAAAATATTGTCAATGCAAGTAAGGATTTAGGAGCTAATGATTGGCAGACCTTTACCAAGATTATCTTTCCTTTGTCGCTTAATGGGGTACGCTCGGGTGTACAATCGGTCTTCATTCCTAGTCTTAGCCTCTTCATGCTAACACGTTTGATTGGTGGGAACCGAGTTATTACACTAGGAACGGCTATCGAACAGCATTTCCTCACAACACAAAACTGGGGAATGGGTGCGACCATTGGTGTTGTGCTTATTGTTACTATGATTGCAATCATGTGGTTAACAAAGGAGAGACGTCAATGAAAAAATTTGCAAATCTCTATTTAGCTCTAGTCTTTGTTATCATCTACCTGCCAATCTTTTATCTAATCGCCTTTTCTTTCAATAGTGGTGGCGATATGAATAGTTTCACAGGATTTACTCTTGATAACTATCAGAGCATGTTTTCAGATAGTCGACTCATGTTGATTTTAGCTCAAACCTTCTTTTTAGCTTTTCTTAGTGCCCTCTTGGCGACGATTATTGGTACCTTTGGGTCAATTTTTATCTATGAGAGCAAGCAGAAGCAGCAGACTGGAATCTTATCCCTAAATAACGTGCTAATGGTTGCACCGGACGTTATGATTGGTGCGAGTTTCTTGATTCTCTTTACCTGGATTGGTTTCCAACTTGGCTTTGTATCGGTTTTGTTGAGTCACATTGCCTTCTCAATCCCAATCGTGGTTCTCATGGTTTTGCCGCGCCTCAAGGAAATGAATCGAGACATGGTGAATGCAGCTTATGACCTGGGTGCGACCCAATGGCAGATGTTACGCGAGGTCATGTTGCCATACTTGACACCTGGTATTATCGCTGGTTATTTCATGGCCTTTACCTATTCTTTGGATGACTTCGCAGTAACCTTCTTTGTAACGGGTAATGGTTTTTCAACACTTGCTGTGGAAATTTACTCACGTGCTCGTAAAGGGATTTCCTTGGAAATCAATGCCCTATCAACGGTTGTCTTTCTCTTCTCTATTCTTCTAGTCATTGGATATTATATGATTACCCAGGAGAGAAAGGAGGAGCATGATGCGTAAACTCTATCAATTTCTGTCAGGGATTTTAGCAATTATTTTCTTCCTTTGGGGAATTTCTGCCTACATGCAAAGTCGCACCGGAAGTGCTTCGGACAAACTGGTTATTTATAATTGGGGTGACTACATTGACCCTGATCTCTTGACCAAGTTCACTAAAGAGACAGGAATAAAAGTCCAGTATGAAACCTTTGATTCTAACGAAGCTATGTATACTAAAATTAAGCAAGGTGGTACGACTTACGACATCGCTGTACCTTCGGACTACACCATTGATAAGATGGTCAAGGAAGACCTTTTGGTGAAGTTGGATAAATCTAAAATCCATGGCTTCAATCAGATTGGCTCAAGCTTTAAGGGTCTTAGTTTCGATCCCAATAATGACTATTCTATTCCTTATTTCTGGGGGACAGTCGGAATTGTCTATAATACGAAATTGGTGAAAAAAGCACCTCAGCACTGGAATGATCTTTGGTCACCTGAATACAGAAACCAGATTATGATGGTTGATGGTGCGCGTGAAGTCATTGGTTTTTCTCTCAATAGCTTGGGTTACAGTTTGAATACCAAGAACATGACGGAATTGCGTCTGGCTGAAACTAAACTTAATAGCCTTACACCGAATATTAAAGCTATTGTGGGTGATGAGATGAAGGGCTACATGATTCAAGGTGATGCAGCTATTGGAGTAACCTTCTCAGGGGAAGCCAGTGAGATGCTTGATAAAAATGAAGATCTTCGTTATGTTGTTCCATCTGAAGGCTCAAATCTGTGGTTTGATAATCTGGTCATTCCTAAAACAGTGAAGCATGAAAAAGAAGCTTATGCTTTTATCAACTTCATGCTTAAACCGGAAAATGCAGCGCAAAACGCTGAATATATCGGCTATGCCACACCTAACGAGGCAGCTAAAACCTTACTTCCAAAGAGTATTACTAATGATAAAGCCTTTTACCCATCAGAATCAACCATCAAAAACCTTGAAGTCTATAATAACTTAGGTAAAAAATGGCTTGGGATTTATAATGACATTTACCTTCAAGATAAGATGTATCGTAAATAAAAAGTTTCCTTTTGGACCGTTGGGTTTTAAGCTTAGTCACAAAATACAAGAGGCTGAAACGCTAGTGTTTCAGCCTCTTGTATGATTGTCAAAGCTCTTGAAAAAGATATACTATTTTTCTTGAATAGTTGTATTACTGTGCTATAATAAAGCAAAGAAATCTTTAATGTTTATTTTGGAGGACTTAACATGCAGGCAGCATTTCTCTTTTTACTGATTTTATTCTTGATTATCTTGGGAATTCTCATCAGTATGCTTTATGTCGTACGTCAACAGTCAGTAGCCATCGTTGAACGTTTTGGACGCTATCAAAAAATCGCAACGAGTGGTATTCATATGCGTTTGCCATTCGGTATCGATAAAATACAGCTCGTATTCAACTACGTTTGCTTCAAAGTGAGATTGTGGTTGAAACCAAAACAAAGGACAATGTCTTTGTTATGATGAATGTGGCTACTCAGTATCGTGTAAATGAACAAAATGTTACAGATGCTTACTATAAACTCATGTGACCAGAGGCTCAAATTAAATCATACATTGAGGATGCCCTTCGTTCATCAGTTCCTAAATTGACGCTTGATGAGCTTTTTGAGAAGAAAGATGAAATCGCTCTTGAGGTTCAACATCAAGTAGCCGAAGAAATGACAGCTTATGGATACATCATTGTTAAGACCTTGATTACCAAGGTTAGCCAGATGCTGAAGTTAAGCAGTCTATGAACGAAATTAATGCTGCTCAACGTAAGCGTGTAGCAGCCCAAGAATTGGCAGAAGCTGATAAAATTAAGATTGTCACAGCTGCCGAAGCCGAAGCCGAAGCCGAAAAAGACCGTCTTCATGGTGTTGGTATTGCCCAACAACGTAAAGCCATCGTTGATGGTTTAGCTGAATCTATTGCAGAACTTAAAGAAGCCAATGTTGGTATGTCTGAGGAACAGATTATGTCTATCCTCTTGACCAACCAATATCTAGATACCCTTAATACTTTTGCGGATAAAGGTAATCAAACTTTATTCTTGCCAAATAATCCAAATGGCGTGGATGATATTCATACCCAAATTTTGTCATCCTTAAAGGTCGATAATAAAAAATAAGTAAAAAAGGAGCCAGAGTTGAGATAATCTGACTTCTTTTTCATTATTTTTCCAAGAACTGAGCTAAACGGATGACCTCGATTTTATAGCCATCTGGATCAGTAATAAAGTAGTACATTTTTGGTTTACCAGGTAGACCTGAGAGATCAGTAACATTATAGCCAGCCTCTTTGTGGGCTTGGTGTGTGGCCTCTAGGTCATCAACACCAACAGCGATGTGTCCATAACCATTCCCAAGATCATAAACTTCATGATCGTAGTTGTATGTCAATTCCAACTCGTAATCAGGATCATCTTCTAGTTGCATGTAGACAAGAGTGAACTTATATTCTGGGAAATCGTTACGACGGACTTCCTTAAAACCAAGCGCTTCTTGATAAAATTGTAGTGAAGCTTCTAGGTCTTTAACACGGACACAAGTGTGTAGAAATTTAGTCATGTGAGAGACTCCTTTTATCTAGTTTTCTAAAACCATTATAGCATTTTGATAGCGTTTTTTCTAGTTTTAGCAATTGATTTTGGAGGGACTCAGGTAAAGTCTGCTCTTGTTTCAGAGGACCTTGTCCTCTGAAAGAGTTTGCCAACGCAATCATCCCCTCAGACCTTGGATAAGGCTCTCGATGTTATTGATCATTTAGTAACTTCGGTTGAAATAGCTTTATCAGGCAGTGCAATTAGTGTTCCTGAAACTGTTGATATGGAAGGAGGGTGTGATTTATCACGGCGGTTTGTTGAGATTCTTTCATGGTTTTCGTGTCAAATAAACCCTGCAAGCTAAGTATCATTTTCCAGTAGCTGCGCTTAATGATGGTAAAGCAGCAGCCTTGGCTGAACTAGCCACAGGTCATTTGAAAGGAGTGACTAACGGTGCTGCTCTTGTTTTAGGGTCAGGCCTTGGTGGAGGTATAATAATCAATGGTAAACTTTTTCAGGGAAGCCATTTCCAGGCAGGAGAGTTGACCTTTCTCCTTCCTCTTCAAATGGAAAAACTTGATCCTTCATTGATGCAAGAAACAACTCTTTCAGCTATTGGTTTGATTACTAAAGTTAATGAAATTTTAGCTAGTCTTGATTTAAAAGATGGTTTGCTAGCCTTTAAGGCAATTAATGCTAAAAAGGAAGCAGTTTATCCAATCTTTGAGACCTATTGTCGAAACCTAGCTATTACTATATTGAATCTTCAAACTATCTTTGATATGGAAACCTTTGTTCTTGGAGGTGGTATTTCAGCTCAGTCTATTCTGATAGAAGAAGTCAACCGCCAGTTTGATAAGGTTCACCATGAGATTGATTTTATCGGTAAAATTATTAAACGTCCAAAGATTGTAGCCTGTCATCATAATGGAACAAATCTAATCGGTGCTGCCTATTTTCTTAAGCAAGGATAACGGATAGTAAATCTGATTACTTGCAAAAATATACATAAAATACCTAACTTTTTTGTGACGAACGGGCAATTCCGTTCGTTTTTTACTATTAACACTTTACAATATTCAGTAAATTCGCTATAATGGGCCCATTAAAATTTTGGAGGTGTCTTTATGACAATTTATAATTTCTCAGCAGGACCTGCTACATTACCAAAACCTGTGCTCGAAAAAGCACAAGCTGAATTGCTTAACTATCAAGATTCCGGTATGTCCGTGCTAGAAATGTCCCACCGTTCTCCAGAATTTGACAAAATCATTAAAGATGCGGAAGCGACACTTCGCGAGCTTATGGCCATTCCTGATAACTATAAGGTTATTTTCTTGCAAGGGGGCGCTTCAACGCAATTCACAATGGTTCCACTGAACCTTGCTCAAGGTAAGAAAGCTTACTACCTTGTAGGTGGTTCATGGGGTAAAAAAGCCTATACTGAAGCTGTCAAGCTTTCAAAAACTATTCCTTTTGAACCAATTCTTTTGGCGTCATCTGAGGATACTGTTTACGATCATATCCCAAGTTTTGATCCTTCAACGATTGATCCAGAAGCCGCTTATGTTCACTTGACTACCAATAATACAATTGAGGGAACATCTATCTATGATTTGCCTGATACTAATGGTGTGCCAATTGTAGCAGATATGTCTTCAAATATCTTAGCAGCTCGCTATAATGTTGAGGATTTTGCTCTTATCTATGCTGGTGCTCAGAAAAATATTGGACCTGCGGGTGTGACGGTGGTTATCGTCCGTGAAGACTTCCTTAACGACCAACCACAATTGTCTGCCATGTTGGACTACCGTATTCAAGCTGAAGCAGGATCACTCTACAATACACCACCATGTTTCAATATCTATATTTCAAAACTCGTTTTTGACTGGGTAAAAAATGAGATTGGTGGCGTAGATAAGATGGCGGAAATTCAACGTGAAAAATCAGGTCTTCTTTATGACTATATCGAATCATCTGATTTCTACACCAATCCTGTTAAAGATGCCAAGGATCGTTCTGTCTGCAACATTCCATTTGTCACACCAAGTAAAGACTTGGATGCCAAATTTGTAGCAGAAGCAGATGCTCTTGGTTTCAAAAATATCAAGGGACACCGTTCAGTGGGTGGTATGCGTGCCAGTGTTTATAACGCCTTCCCGCGTCAAGGTGTGCTTGATTTGATTGACTTTATGAAGAAATTTGAAGATGAAAATAAATAATTAGGAAAGAGATGGAAATTAGACAAGCTTTCCCAAATGAAATTGGTGCTATCATGACCGTGATTGAGAGTGCTAGAATTGCTTTAGCGGAAGCTGGTAGTTCTCAATGGCAAGGGGCTGATGGTTATCTTACAGAAGAAATCATCTTTGATGATGTTCTTAAAGGACAGGCCTATGTCGGTATCATTGACGGTCAAATTGTTTCTTATGCTGCGGTGGTTACTGATGGAGAGCCCGCCTACGAAAAAATCTATGATGGAGATTGGAAGCATCATAATAATCGCTATGTTACCTTTCATCGAATTGCCGTTTTAAGAGAATTTACGGGACAGAAAAATGCTCAAACCTTTATTCAAGGTCTTATTGAGGGAACTGACGCTCATGATTTTCGTTGCGACACGCATGAAAAGAATCTTGTCATGCAGCACATTTTGGAGAAACTTGGCTATGTCTATTGTGGTAAGGTTCCTATTGATGGTGAACGACTTGCCTATCAGAAAATCAAAATCAAGAGGGAGAAGGCTTTTTATCAAGAAGTTGATGAAGCTACTCACCACGGAATTCATTAATTTAAGAGGAATAAAATTATGGTATTTAGCGTAAAAACATATAATAATATTAACCAAATTGGTTTGAAGGAACTTGGAAATCATTTTCAAATTGATGGTGATTTAGCGGAAAATCCGGATGCTTACATTATTCGTAGTCAAAATCTCCATGATACAGTTTTCCCTGAAAATTTGAAAGCTATTGCGCGTGCTGGTGCTGGGACTAACAATATCCCAGTTGATAAAGCAACTGAAAAAGGAATTGTTGTCTTCAATACTCCAGGAGCTAATGCTAATGCAGTTAAAGAAGCTGTCTTAGCTTCTATCTTGCTTTCAGCACGTGATTATATTGCGGCCAATACTTGGGTTAACAAACTTAGCGGTGATGATGTGCCTAAACAAATCGAAGCAGGTAAGAAGCAGTTTGCGGGTAGCGAGATTGCAGGTAAGACACTGGGTGTTATTGGCTTGGGTGCCATTGGTGCGCGTATTGCTAACGATGCCTATCGTTTGGGAATGAAGGTCTATGGCTATGACCCATACGTTTCTATTGAAGCAGCTTGGAATATTTCTCACCACGTTAAACGTGTTTCTGATCTCAAAGAAATCTTTGAAAACTGTGATTATATCACTGTTCACGTTCCATTGACACCTGATACGAAAGGTACTTTCAATGCAGACGCCTTTAGCCTCATGCAAAAAGGAACAACAATCATCAACTTTGCCCGTGCAGAATTAGTAGAGAATGATGCGCTCTTTGATGCTTTGGAAACAGGTGTAGTAAAACGTTATATCACTGACTTCGGGACAGAAGAACTACTTAACAAGCCTAATGTGACAGTCTTCCCACACGTTGGTGGTTCAACGAGTGAAGCAGAGCTTAACTGTGCTATTATGGCTGCTCAGACCATCCGTCGCTTCATGGAAACAGGTGAAATTGTCAATTCTGTTAACTTCCCACGTGTACAACAGGTTTTGAGTGCTCCATATCGTATCACTTTGATTAATAAAAACGTGCCTAACATTGTAGCCCGTATTTCAACAGCGGTCTCTGATTTTAATATTAATATAGATAATATCATTAACCGTTCAAAGGGAGAGTATGCTTATACCCTTCTTGACCTTGATGAGACAGACAAGTCTAAGATTGATGAATTGGTCGCTAAGTTTGAGGCGAGCGATAACATCGTACGAGTACGTTTGATTAAAGGTAAATAATTCAGAAATAAGCTGACAGGAACAAGGCTTTCCTGTCTTTTTTGGAATAATTAAAATATGTTTTATCGTCAGTATTTTGTATCACCTATTGGTCGCCTGTCCTTGGTTGCAAGTGAGCAAGCCCTCTATGGTATGTGGTTAGAAGGACAAAATCATTTTAGGCTGGTTTTAAGGAAGAGGAGTTAGTAGACATCTCAAATCCTATTTTAGAAGTGACCAAAAAGTGATTGCAGGCCTATTTTAAAGGTGAGAGTCCAAGTCCAGATGACCTTCCTTTAGCTGAACAAGGAACAGCTTTCCAACAAAGAGTTTGGTTGGCTTTAAGTGAAATACCTATGGGGCAAATCAGAACCTATGGTCAGATTGGTAAGGCAATCTCTTGTCAATCCGCACAGGCTGTAGGAACTGCTGTTAGTAAGAATCCCTGGCTGATTCTTATCCCTTGTCATCGTGTTTTGCCTAGTAGTGGTCACTTAGGAAATTATGCGGTAGGAGAGGATGTCAAGTGTTTCTTACTTCGTTTGGAAGGTCTTAGGTTTGACAATCCTTAGATAGATTGCTTATGCTAGAGAAAAGGAGAAAAACATGTACACTTTTTATGAATATCCAAAATGTAGCACTTGTCGTAAGGCAAAAGCTGAACTCAATCAATTAGGTCTTGAGGTCGAGTCTGTCAACATTAAGGAAAATCCACCCTCAGCTCAATTTTTAAAAGAGCTTCTAGAGGGGACAGATTTAGAGCTTAAGAAATTCTTTAATACGAGTGGACAATCCTACCGTTCTTTAGGATTGAAGGACAAACTTCCAACCTTATCACAAGATGAAGCCGTAAAACTCTTATCATCAGATGGTATGTTGATTAAACGTCCTATCTTGATTAAGGATGGAAAAGTTTTACAGGTTGGTTACCGTAGTCCTTACAAAGACTTAAATTTATAAATAATAAGCAAAAACTCTTGCCACAGTAAGTGGAAATATGATAAGATAGAAACAGTTGCCGCTATAGTTAAATGGTATAATAGAGCAATGGTAATGCTCCGTTCCGAGTTCAATTCTCGGTGGTGGCATCTGTGAATGAATCCAGCCTCGGGGTTGGATTTTTTATGTGTTAAGGAGTTGATTAGCGATTGCTGATTTTTCAAAAAAATCTACTGAAAACTCTTGAAATTCAAAATAAAAGGAGTAGACTAGTAGGTGATTAAACCTAGGAGGCGACTCGTGAAATACTACATTCAATTCATGTTGATTTGTTTGTTTGCTGTGATTGGTGAAGCTCTTTCAACCTTTTTTAAATTACCTGTACCTGGAAGTATCATTGGCTTATTCTTGCTTCTGATTGCTCTACAGCTTAAGTGGATTCGTCCACGTCATATCCATGCTGTAGCAGAGTTTTTAATAGTCAATATGACTATCCTTTTTTTGCCAGCAGGTGTCGGTATTATGGAACGATGGAATGCTATTTCGGCGAATATTGTTCCAATTATTTTGATTATTATGGGTGCCTTGGTTCTTAATATTGTAGTGATTGCCGTAGTTGTTGTCTATATCAAAAAGCACTTTGAAGGCGATTATGAGGAGGTTAATCATGACTAATTTTTTTAACACACCCTTGTTTGGTTTAACTCTTTCAGTATTGGCTTACACACTGGGGCTTTCGCTTTATCGCCGTTTCCCTAATCCTTTGACAACGCCTCTTCTTGTGTCAACTGCCTTAATTATTGTCATTTTGCACTATACAGGCATTTCTTACAGGGATTACTATGTAGGTGGTTCTTATCTTAATAGTTTGATTATTCCTTCAACGGTTGCTCTAGCTGTCCCTTTTTATAAAAATCTCCACCTCATGCGTCATCACTGTAAGAGTATCTTAATTGGGTCAACAGTTGCCTGTATTCTTAACACTACTTATACCGCTTTGATTGCTAAGCTTTTTGGTATGGATTATTTCCTTGCTATCTCACTCTTTCCTAAGTCTGTAACGACTGCCATGGCTGTAGGGATTTCGGAAAAAATGCAGGGGATTACAACAGTGACTTTGGTCGTAGTTGTTATTACAGGAATCTTGACATCAGTTTTAGGACCTGTCTTTTTAAAGATGATTGGTATTAAAGATCCAGTTGCTATTGGTCTTTCACTAGGAGGAACTGGGCATGCCGTTGGTACTGGAACTGCCTTCAGATATGGTCAGGTTGCAGGTGCCATGGGTGGTCTATCAATCGCTGTAACAGGGATTTTATATGTCTTTATTAGTCCTATTGTGGCTAGTTTAATTCTGAGATAAAAAATTAAGGTTTGGATAGGTTTTCCAAGCCTTTTTAGCTATGAAAAACAAGCAAAATCTGACCTTTTATGCTATAATTAAGATTATGAATTATGGAGATTATATCTGGGATTTAGGTGGTACCTTGTTGGATAATTACCAGATATCAACCCAAGCCTTTCTAGCGACTTTAGAACGGTTTGAGCGTACAGCAGAATTTCAAGCAGTCTATGATGCCCTTAAGGTGTCGACCAGTACGGCCATTGCCATGTTTGCGCCTGATATAACTGATTTTCGAACCCTCTATAAGCAGGAGGAAGCCAAGCATTTGCAAGAACCTGTGCTTTTTGAAGGTGCTAAGGATGCCCTCGCTAAGATTGTGGCTGAGGGTGGACGTAATTTCTTGGTTAGCCACCGCAATCACTTGGTGCTAGATATCCTTGATAGAGTAGAGATTGCTCATTATTTTACAGAGGTCGTAACTTCTGAAAATGGTTTTGCTAGAAAACCTAGTCCAGATAGTTTCCTTTATTTAATTAAAAAATACGATATTAAACATGGCTTGGTCATTGGTGACCGCCAGATAGACATAGAGGCTGGAGAAGCAGCGGGTTTGGATACCTTGCTAGTTGATGGCCATAAATCATTATTGGAGATTGTGACATAGATGACTGATGAATTAAAAAATCTTGAAGAAAAAGCGCAAGAATATGATGCCAGCCAGATTCAGGTCTTAGAGGGACTTGAAGCGGTACGTATGCGCCCAGGAATGTATATTGGATCGACCTCCAAAGAAGGCTTGCATCACTTGGTATGGGAGATTGTCGATAACTCAATTGATGAGGCCTTAGCAGGCTTCGCCTCGCATATCAAAGTTTTTATTGAACCGGATAATTCTATCACGGTTGTTGATGATGGTCGTGGTATCCCAGTCGATATTCAAGAAAAAACAGGTCGTCCTGCTGTTGAGACAGTATTTACAGTTCTTCATGCTGGTGGTAAATTCGGTGGAGGCGGTTATAAGGTCTCTGGTGGTTTGCACGGGGTTGGTTCTTCGGTCGTTAATGCCCTCTCAACTCAGCTTGATGTTAAGGTTTATAAAAACGGTCATATTCACTTCCAAGAGTATAAACGAGGAGTTGTGGTAGACGACTTAAGGATTATTGGTGAAACTGAAGAACATGGAACGACTGTTCACTTTATTCCAGATCCAGAAATTTTCCAAGAAACGACGGAGTTTGACTTTGGAAAGTTAGCTAAACGTTTCCAAGAGCTAGCTTTTCTGAACAAGGGTCTACGTATCTCTATTATAGATAAGCGTGAAGGTCTTGAACAAGAGAAACATTATCACTATGAGGGTGGAATCACATCTTATGTGAAGTACATCAATGAAAACAAAGACGTTATCTTTGATGAGCCTATCTACACATATGGTGAGATGGATGGCATTTCAGTCGAAGTTGCTATGCAGTATACGACCGGCTACCATGAAACGGTGATGAGTTTTGCCAATAATATCCACACTCATGAAGGTGGTACTCATGAACAAGGTTTCCGTACGGCTCTTACTCGTGTTATCAATGATTATGCACGTCAGAATAAGATTCTCAAAGAAAAAGATGATAATCTGACTGGTGATGATGTTCGTGAAGGCTTGACTGCTATCATCTCTGTCAAGCATCCCAACCCACAGTTTGAAGGGCAAACCAAGACCAAACTTGGAAACTCAGAAGTGGTTAAGATTACTAATCGTCTCTTCAGTGAAGCCTTAAGTCGCTTCCTCTTGGAAAATCCTGCTATTGCTAAAAAGATTGTTGAAAAAGGAATTCTGGCTTCTAAGGCCCGTATCGCTGCTAAGCGTGCTCGTGAGGTGACACGTAAGAAGTCAGGTCTTGAAATTTCAAACCTTCCAGGTAAGTTGGCAGATTGTTCGTCAAACAATCCCGAAATGAATGAGCTCTTCATTGTCGAAGGGGACTCAGCCGGTGGTTCTGCTAAATCGGGTCGTAATCGTGAATTCCAAGCTATCTTGCCAATTCGTGGTAAAATTTTGAACGTTGAGAAGGCTAGCATGGATAAGATTCTAGCCAACGAAGAGATTCGTTCTCTTTTCACAGCTATGGGAACCGGTTTTGGATCAGAATTTGATGTCAGCAAAGCTCGCTATCACAAGTTGGTTATCATGACCGATGCCGATGTTGATGGGGCTCACATTCGTACCTTGCTCTTGACCTTGATTTATCGCTTTATGCATCCAGTTTTGGAAGCTGGCTATGTCTACATTGCACAACCACCAATTTATGGTGTTAAGGTTGGTTCTGAGATTAAAGAGTATATCCAGCCAGGTGCGGATCAAGAAGAAAAATTGCGTGCTGCTCTTGAAAACTACAGTGTAGGGCGTTCAAAACCTACGGTACAACGTTATAAAGGCTTAGGTGAAATGGATGACCACCAACTTTGGGAAACTACCATGGACCCTGAAAATCGTTTATTGGCACGTGTTTCTGTGGATGATGCTGCAGAGGCCGATAAGATTTTTGATATGCTTATGGGAGATAAGGTTGAACCTCGCCGCGAATTTATCGAAGAAAATGCCGTTTACAGTACTCTGGATATCTAATATTCTTTTAGAAAAGGGTGCAATGCTAGGATAACTATGTTATAATCGTAACATTACTCTACATTTATGAACATAATAGACGATTAAGGAGAAACTATGTCTAGCGGAATTGTTTTACTGATTGTAGTGGCAGTTATACTTGTAATTGTCGCTTACTTAGTCGGTATTCTTATTAGAAAACGAAATGATTCGCGGATTGCACAGCTTGAAGAACGCAAGCAAAAATTGTTTGACTTGCCAATTAACGAAGAAATTGAAGAAGTTAAAAATCTTCATTTAATTGGACAAAGTCAAACAACTTTCCGTGAATGGAATCAGAAATGGATAGATATCTCAACAAATTCATTCGCAGATATTGAAAATCATATTTTTGAAGCTGAAAATATGAATGATAACTTTCATTTCTTCAAAGCTAGTGCTGAAATCAATAATATTGAGAGTCAATTAGATCTTGTGGAAGAAGACATTAAGTCTATCCGTGAGGCGATCTCAAGCTTGAAAGAACAAGAAGAAAAGAACAGTGCTCGTGTTAAACACGCACTTGACTTGTACGAAGAGTTGCAAAATTCTATTGAAGGAAACTCTGATAATTTTGGCTCTACTTTGGATGAGATCACTAAACAGCTTAAAAATATTGAATCGGAGTTTGCCGAATTCGTGACTCTTAATTCATCAGGTGACCCTGTTGAGGCATCGAGCATTTTGGACCGTGCAGAGGAGCACACCATTGCTTTGGGTCAAATTACAGAGAAGATTCCAGCCATTGTAGCTAAGTTGGAAGATGATTTCCCAGATCAGTTGGATGATTTGGAATCTGGCTACCGCAAGTTGATTGAACAAAATTACCACTTCCCTGAGAAAAATATCGAACGTCACTTCCAGGAAATTCGTGAAGCTATCCGTTCAAACTCAAGTGAGTTGGTTTCTCTTGATCTGGATCGTGCGGAAGAAAAAAATGCTGATATTCAAGAAAAGATTGACAACTTGTATAGTATTTTCGAACGTGAAATTGCATCATACAAGGTTGTTATGCGTCAAAAGAAAATTTTGCCAGATTATCTCAAGCATGCTAAAGAAAACAACAAGAAACTTCAAGAAGAGCTTGAGCGTCTCATGTTGACTTACATTTTCGATGAAACTTATGAAGCAGCTGTACGTAGCTTTACTTCAGATATTTCGAGTGTTGAAACAGCAGTTCTTCCAACACTTGAAAACTTTGATAATCAGGTGAAACCCTTCTCAGAACTTGAAAAGATCTTCGAAAAGAGTCTCAACACCTTGTCTGCTGTTGAAAATGGACAGGTTGAGGTTTTTGAAAATCTTCGAGCTATCGAGAAAAATGAAGCTAAGGCGCGTGATGAGCTTGATGTTTATATTGATAAATTGCATGTTATCAAGCGTTACATGGAAAAACGTAATCTTCCAGGTATTCCTGAATCCTTCTTGAGTGTATTCTTCTCAACAAGTGCACAAATTGAAGCTCTAATGGATGAGCTCAGCCGTGGACGTATTAATATTGATGCAGTAATGCGTTTGACTAAAACGTCAAAAAATGCTATTGAACATTTGGAAGAGACTGCTTATTTGGTTGTTCAAAATGCAACCTTGACTGAACAACTTTTGCAGTACTCAAACCGTTACCGCTCTTTCGAACCTGCTGTTCAAAGTAGCTTTGAGCATGCGCTTAAGTTGTTCGAAGTCGACCATGACTACGATGCATCTTTGGAAGAAATCTCTTACGCCCTGGAAACAGTAGAACCAGGTGTAACAGATCGTTTTGTATCGTCTTACGAAAAAACACGCGAACAAATTCGTATGTAGAAGAAAGATTCTGGGCCTAGGTCCAGAATCTTTTTTGAAGAACCTTATCTCTTTTTAGGTTAATGAGAAGCTTAATAAAAGTTATATGGGTATTAAAGAATAGAGGAAATTATGTCAGAAGTAAAAGGCTTATTAGTTATGGATGTAGACTCAACTCTGGTCCAAGAAGAAGTAATTGATTTATTGGGGGAAGAGGCAGGTGTTGGTCGAGAGGTTGCTAAAATCACAGAGCGGGCCATGCGTGGAGAATTAGATTTCAGACAGGCTTTGAATGAGCGTGTGGCAACCCTTAAGGGATTGCCTGACAGTATATTTGAGAAGGTCTATGCCCGCATTCATTTCAACAAGGGAGCCAAGGAACTTGTGGATGAACTCCACTCACGTGGCTTCAAGGTAGGTTTAGTTTCTGGTGGTTTCCATGAGACAGTTGATAGACTGGCAAAAGAGGCAGGTATTGATTATGTGAAGGCCAATCACCTTGAGGTGATCGATGGTTTCTTAACTGGAAAGGTTTATGGTGAGATTGTTACCAAAGATGTCAAGGTAGCTAAGCTTAAAGATTGGGCAGCGGAAAATGGACTTAAACTCTCTCAAACCATTGCTATGGGTGATGGAGCCAATGATTTGCCTATGATTAAGACAGCCGGCATAGGCATCGCCTTTTGTGCCAAACCAATTGTCCGTGCACAAGCTCCTTATCAGATCACAGAACCAGATTTGTATAAGGTCATTGAGATCTTGGATGAGGTGGGAAAATAGTAGAGATAAAAGAGTCCTTTGGATGATTCCAAGGGACTCTTTGTGTATAAAAAAAACACCGAATCGGTGCCACCTTTTCAAGTTGAGTACGGACTAAGCCTTATTTTAACTCGCTGTGTTGTTTCGAATGGTTTCAAACCACAATTATTATTATATAGTTTTATAACTAATATGTCAATTTACTATAGGGTAAAGTATAAAAAATTTTATTCTTGATTACAAGATTTCAACGTCATACTATTTAATCAGTAATTCTATTAGATGTTGAAATGTTGTTTAATAAGTGTATAATAATTTCTATAAATTTAGATTTTTCAAATAAGGAGAAATGTATGACTAAGCCATACTCAATTGGACTTGATATTGGAACGAATAGTGTTGGATGGGCTGTAATAACTGATAATTACAAGGTTCCGTCTAAAAAAATGAAAGTCTTAGGAAATACGAGTAAAAAGTATATCAAAAAGAACCTGTTAGGTGTATTACTCTTTGACTCTGGAATCACAGCAGAAGGAAGAAGATTGAAGCGTACTGCAAGAAGACGTTATACTAGACGCCGTAATCGTATCCTTTATTTGCAGGAAATTTTTAGCACAGAGATGGCTACATTAGATGATGCTTTCTTTCAAAGACTTGACGATTCGTTTTTAGTTCCTGATGATAAACGTGATAGTAAGTATCCGATATTTGGAAACTTAGTAGAAGAAAAAGTCTATCATGATGAATTTCCAACTATCTATCATTTAAGGAAATATTTAGCAGATAGTACTAAAAAAGCAGATTTGCGTCTAGTTTATCTTGCATTGGCTCATATGATTAAATATAGAGGTCACTTCTTAATTGAAGGAGAGTTTAATTCAAAAAATAATGATATTCAGAAGAATTTTCAAGACTTTTTGGACACTTATAATGCTATTTTTGAATCGGATTTATCACTTGAGAATAGTAAACAACTTGAGGAAATTGTTAAAGATAAGATTAGTAAATTAGAAAAGAAAGATCGTATTTTAAAACTCTTCCCTGGGGAGAAGAATTCGGGGATTTTTTCAGAGTTTCTAAAGTTGATTGTAGGAAATCAAGCTGATTTTAGGAAATGTTTTAATTTAGACGAAAAAGCCTCCTTACATTTTTCCAAAGAAAGCTATGATGAAGATTTAGAGACTTTGTTAGGTTATATTGGAGATGATTACAGTGATGTCTTTCTCAAAGCAAAGAAACTTTATGATGCTATTCTTTTATCGGGTTTTCTGACTGTAACTGATAATGAGACAGAAGCACCTCTCTCTTCTGCTATGATAAAGCGATATAATGAACACAAAGAAGATTTAGCGTTACTAAAGGAATATATAAGAAATATTTCACTAAAAACGTATAATGAAGTATTTAAAGATGACACCAAAAATGGTTATGCTGGTTATATTGATGGAAAAACAAATCAGGAAGATTTCTACGTATATCTAAAAAACCTATTGGCTGAATTTGAAGGTGCGGATTATTTTCTTGAAAAAATTGATCGAGAAGATTTTTTGAGAAAGCAACGTACATTTGACAATGGTTCGATACCATATCAGATTCATCTTCAAGAAATGAGAGCAATTCTTGATAAGCAAGCTAAATTTTATCCTTTCTTGGCTAAAAATAAAGAAAGAATCGAGAAGATTTTAACCTTCCGAATTCCTTATTATGTAGGTCCACTTGCGAGAGGGAATAGTGATTTTGCCTGGTCAATAAGAAAACGAAATGAAAAAATTACACCTTGGAATTTTGAGGACGTTATTGACAAAGAATCTTCGGCAGAGGCTTTCATTAATCGAATGACTAGTTTTGATTTGTATTTGCCAGAAGAGAAGGTACTTCCAAAGCATAGTCTCTTATACGAAACTTTTAATGTATATAATGAATTAACAAAAGTTAGATTTATTGCCGAAAGTATGAGAGATTATCAATTTTTAGATAGTAAGCAGAAGAAAGATATTGTTAGACTTTATTTTAAAGATAAAAGGAAAGTTACTGATAAGGATATTATTGAATATTTACATGCAATTTATGGGTATGATGGAATTGAATTAAAAGGCATAGAGAAACAGTTTAATTCTAGTTTATCTACTTATCACGATCTTTTAAATATTATTAATGATAAAGAGTTTTTGGATGATAGTTCAAATGAAGCGATTATCGAAGAAATTATCCATACTTTGACAATTTTTGAAGATAGAGAGATGATAAAACAACGTCTTTCAAAATTTGAGAATATATTCGATAAATCCGTTTTGAAAAAGTTATCTCGTAGACATTACACTGGCTGGGGTAAGTTATCTGCTAAGCTTATTAATGGTATTCGAGATGAAAAATCTGGTAATACTATTCTTGATTACTTAATTGATGATGGTATTTCTAACCGTAATTTCATGCAACTTATTCACGATGATGCTCTTTCTTTTAAAAAGAAGATACAGAAAGCACAAATTATTGGTGACGAAGATAAAGGTAATATTAAAGAGGTCGTTAAGTCTTTGCCAGGTAGTCCTGCGATTAAAAAAGGTATTTTACAAAGCATAAAAATTGTAGATGAATTGGTCAAAGTAATGGGAGGAAGAAAACCCGAGTCAATTGTTGTTGAGATGGCTCGTGAAAATCAATATACCAATCAAGGTAAGTCTAATTCCCAACAACGCTTGAAACGTTTAGAAAAATCTCTCAAAGAGTTAGGTAGTAAGATACTTAAGGAAAATATTCCTGCAAAACTTTCTAAAATAGACAATAACGCACTTCAAAATGATCGACTTTACTTATACTATCTTCAAAATGGAAAAGATATGTATACCGGAGATGATTTAGATATTGATAGATTAAGTAATTATGATATTGATCATATTATTCCTCAAGCTTTTTTGAAAGATAATTCTATTGACAATAAAGTACTTGTTTCATCTGCTAGTAACCGTGGTAAATCAGATGATTTTCCAAGTTTAGAGGTTGTCAAAAAAAGAAAGACATTTTGGTATCAATTATTGAAATCAAAATTAATTTCTCAACGAAAATTTGATAATCTGACAAAAGCTGAACGGGGAGGATTGTTACCTGAGGACAAAGCTGGTTTTATTCAACGCCAGTTGGTTGAAACACGTCAAATAACAAAACATGTAGCTCGTTTACTTGATGAGAAATTTAATAATAAAAAAGATGAAAATAATAGAGTGGTACGAACAGTAAAAATTATTACCTTGAAATCTACCTTAGTTTCTCAATTTCGTAAGGATTTTGAACTTTATAAAGTTCGTGAAATCAATGATTTTCATCATGCTCATGATGCTTACTTGAATGCCGTTATAGCAAGTGCTTTACTTAAGAAATACCCTAAACTAGAGCCAGAATTTGTGTACGGTGATTATCCAAAATACAATAGTTTTAGAGAAAGAAAGTCCGCTACAGAAAAGGTATATTTCTATTCAAATATCATGAATATCTTTAAAAAATCTATTTCTTTAGCTGATGGTAGAGTTATTGAAAGACCACTTATTGAGGTAAATGAGGAGACCGGCGAATCCGTTTGGAATAAAGAATCTGATTTAGCAACTGTAAGGAGAGTACTCTCTTATCCGCAAGTAAATGTTGTGAAAAAAGTTGAGGAACAGAATCACGGATTGGATAGAGGAAAACCAAAGGGATTGTTTAATGCAAATCTTTCCTCAAAGCCAAAACCAAATAGTAATGAAAATTTAGTAGGTGCTAAAGAGTATCTTGACCCCAAAAAGTATGGGGGGTATGCTGGAATTTCTAATTCTTTTGCTGTTCTTGTTAAAGGGACAATTGAAAAAGGTGCTAAGAAAAAAATAACAAATGTACTAGAATTTCAAGGTATTTCTATTTTAGATAGGATTAATTATAGAAAAGATAAACTTAATTTTTTACTTGAAAAAGGTTATAAAGATATTGAGTTAATTATTGAACTACCTAAATATAGTTTATTTGAACTTTCAGATGGTTCACGTCGTATGTTGGCTAGTATTTTGTCAACGAATAATAAGAGGGGAGAGATTCACAAAGGAAATCAGATTTTTCTTTCACAGAAGTTTGTGAAATTACTTTATCATGCTAAGAGAATAAGTAACACAATTAATGAGAATCATAGAAAATATGTTGAGAACCATAAAAAAGAGTTTGAAGAATTATTTTACTACATTCTTGAGTTTAATGAGAATTATGTTGGAGCTAAAAAGAATGGTAAACTTTTAAACTCTGCCTTTCAATCTTGGCAAAATCATAGTATAGATGAACTCTGTAGTAGTTTTATAGGACCTACCGGAAGTGAAAGAAAGGGGCTATTTGAATTAACCTCTCGTGGAAGTGCTGCTGATTTTGAATTTTTAGGTGTTAAAATTCCAAGGTATAGAGACTATACCCCATCATCCCTATTAAAAGATGCCACACTTATTCATCAATCTGTTACAGGCCTCTATGAAACACGAATAGACCTTGCCAAACTAGGAGAGGGTTAATGGCAGGTTGGAGAACAGTAGTCGTAAACATACATTCTAAACTGTCATATAAGAATAATCACCTTATTTTTAGAAACTCATATAAAACTGAGATGATTCATCTTTCTGAAATTGATATACTTTTATTGGAAACAACTGACATTGTATTGACTACTATGTTAGTGAAGAGATTAGTTGATGAAAATATTCTAGTTATTTTCTGTGATGATAAACGATTGCCGACAGCTTTTCTTACACCGTATTATGCACGTCATGATTCTAGTCTGCAAATAGCTAGACAAATTGCGTGGAAGGAAAATGTTAAATGTGAGGTATGGACTGCTATTATTGCGCAAAAGATATTGAATCAATCTTACTATTTGGGAGAATGTTCCTTCTTTGAGAAATCTCAATCTATTATGGAATTATATCATGGATTAGAACGGTTTGATCCTAGTAATCGTGAGGGTCACTCTGCCAGAATTTATTTTAATACGCTTTTCGGTAATGATTTTACTAGGGAAAGTGATAATGATATCAATGCAGCGCTGGATTATGGTTATACCTTGTTATTGAGTATGTTTGCACGTGAGGTTGTCGTCTGTGGTTGTATGACACAAATTGGTTTAAAACATGCTAACCAGTTTAATCAATTTAACCTTGCTAGTGATATTATGGAGCCATTTAGGCCAATTATAGATAGAATTGTTTATCAAAATCGACATAATAATTTCGTCAAAATCAAAAAAGAACTTTTTTCGATCTTTTCAGAAACCTATCTCTATAATGGAAAAGAGATGTATTTATCAAACATTGTTAGTGATTATACAAAAAAAGTTATAAAAGCGTTAAATCAGTTAGGTGAGGAAATTCCTGAATTTAGAATATGAGTTATAGATATATGCGAATGATATTAATGTTTGATATGCCAACAGATACTGCTGAAGAGAGGAAAGCGTATCGTAAGTTTAGAAAGTTCCTCTTAAGTGAAGGTTTTATCATGCACCAGTTTTCGGTATATAGTAAACTGTTATTAAATCATACCGCCAATACAGCAATGGTTGGACGACTTAAAGCTAATAATCCTAAAAAAGGAAATATAACAATACTAACAGTTACTGAAAAGCAATTTGCCCGTATGATTTATTTGTACGGAGATAAAAACACAAGTATTGCCAATTCAGAGGAAAGGTTAGTGTTCTTAGGAGATAATTATTGTGATGAAGATTAATTTTTCACTTTTGGATGAGCCTATGGAGGTTAATCTGGGGACAGTTCTCGTAATTGAGGATGTGAGTGTGTTTGCTCAGTTAGTCAAGGAATTCTATCAGTATGATGAACAATCGAATTTAACAATATTTGATAGTAAAATAAGGAGTATAAGGTCCTCTGAATTACTTTTAATAACGGATATTTTAGGTTACGATATTAATACTTCTCAGGTATTAAAGTTGCTTCACACAGATATTGTAAGCCAGTTGAATGATAAACCTGAAGTTAGATCAGAAATAGATTCTTTGGTATCATTAATTACTGATATTATAATGGCAGAGTGTATAGAAAATGAACTAGATATAGAGTATGATGAGATTACACTTTTAGAACTAATTAAAGCATTAGGTGTCAGAATCGAAACTAAGTCTTGTACGGTTTTTGAAAAAATATTTGAGATTTTACAGATTTTTAAATATTTAGTTAAAAAGAGAATTTTAGTATTCGTCAATAGCTTGTCGTATTTTTCTAAAGATGAAATTTATCAAATCTTGGAATATACAAAGTTATCACAAGCTGATGTATTATTTTTGGAACCTAGACAGATTGAAGGGATTCAACAATTTATTTTAGACAAGGATTATATTTTGATGCCCTATAATAACTAGTAAATTAGTAATAAGTATAGATAGTCTTGAGTTATTTCAAGACTATCTTTTAGTATTTAGTAGTTTCTGTATGAAGTTGAATGGGATAATCATTTTGTTAGAGAGTAGATTATAAGGATTTGATAGAGGAGGAATTAAGTTGCTTGACATATGATTGTTAAGAAATAATCTAATATGGTGACAGTCACATCTTGTCTAAAACGTTGATATATAAGGATTTTTAAGGTATAATAAATATAAAAATGGAATTATTTTGAAGCTGAAGTCATGCTGAGATTAATAGTGCGATTACGAAATCTGGTAGAAAAGATATCCTACGAGGTTTTAGAGCTGTGTTGTTTCGAATGGTTCCAAAACTTATACTCACTACGGATCAATCGTGATTGTGTTTTAGAGCTGTGTTGTTTCGAATGGTTCCAAAACCGAAATTCCTCAGTTTGCGATGGTTAAAATGTTTTAGAGCTGTGTTGTTTCGAATGGTTCCAAAACATTATTAGCGGATTAAATCCCGCTTTCTATGTTTTAGAGCTGTGTTGTTTCGAATGGTTCCAAAACATTTGGGGTATTTAGTTGCACTCCGTACATGTTTTAGAGCTGTGTTGTTTCGAATGGTTCCAAAACTTGACGTCTTCAGGGTTTCGATAGTCCAAGGTTTTAGAGCTGTGTTGTTTCGAATGGTTCCAAAACAATTGTAAAATCGTGCTACGGGCGTTTTATGTTTTAGAGCTGTGTTGTTTCGAATGGTTCCAAAACTTTGGAAATTGCATTAGAATCAAGTTCTCTGTTTTAGAGCTGTGTTGTTTCGAATGATTCCAAAACTAATGGTAATGACGGTATAGCTGGTAAGGAGTTTTAGAGCTGTGTTGTTTCGAATGGTTCCAAAACAGCTTTTAGAGTGAGTCTGCTGTTGTACCAGTTTTAGAGCTGTGTTGTTTCGAATGGTTCCAAAACTCAAATGCTAGAGAGCCGAGCGGCGCGTGAGTTTTAGAGCTGTGTTGTTTCGAATGGTTCCAAAACTATTTCGAGCTCGCTCTAACAGTTTTTTGTGTTTTAGAGCTGTGTTGTTTCGAATGGTTCCAAAACCACTAGGTTTTACAGCTTCTTCGACTGGTTGTTTTAGAGCTGTGTTGTTTCGAATGGTTCCAAAACTAAAATTTTGGCGACAATTCAGCGTGAGTCGTTTTAGAGCTGTGTTGTTTCGAATGGTTCCAAAACGATGTATATCCAAACATGGATCATATCCGTGTTTTAGAGCTGTGTTGTTTCGAATGGTTCCAAAACGCTATAATGACTTGCTTAGTATGTTTAGTTGTTTTAGAGCTGTGTTGTTTCGAATGGTTCCAAAACAATCAGCAAATAACACTGACAACTATCCCAGTTTTAGAGCTGTGTTGTTTCGAATGGTTCCAAAACCCAAAGAATGGACCATCTTAATGAGAATATGTTTTAGAGCTGTGTTGTTTCGAATGGTTCCAAAACTTGACAGAACTTTTGAAAGTATGGTTAGAAGTTTTAGAGCTGTGTTGTTTCGAATGGTTCCAAAACATCAAGGTTGTTGAAGTCGAATGCTATTGTGTTTTAGAGCTGTGTTGTTTCGAATGGTTCCAAAACTTTTGTTATCACAATTTTTGGTTGACATCTCCTAGAACTCATCTTATCATAAAGGAGTCTAGTATTGAAATGTGAGAAGGGACATGTTATACGAATATCCAGCTATTTTTCACACGATTGAGGAGGCTTGCAGGATTAGTTTTCCCAATTTTGGTCGGATTATTCAGGTAGCTTCTTTATTTAATGTTATGACGAAATCGTCAGTATTTTTGGCTTATATTATTTATTATTATGTGGACCAGATCTTGCCTAATTTGACGGCAGTAAGTAGTATTCCTAATGAGAAAGAGCTTGTGGTTTTGATTCAGTTAGAACTTGATTGACAGCAAAAAACTCTTGGAGGATAAATTTCCAAGAGTTTTAATTTTTATTAGCCACATAGACTCCAAGGACTACCAAGATTCCCGCTAAGATTTGTAACTGTGAGAAGGGCTCTCCTAAGAAGACTACAGCACATAGAATTGAGATAATCGTTGATATGCCAATGAAAGAAGCAGTTCGGTTAACCCCGATAGTTGCGATAGCAAAATTTGAAAGGATATACCCTATAACACTACACCCCAATCCTTGGTACAGGATGGTTATGGCGAACTTTGGATTACTCCAAGGGAGCGTTAAAAGCTCTTTCAAGTTACCCGCTAGAAAGCTATGGCTTAGTGCAAAGAGTCCAAATGTAAGGCAACCACTGGCTAACATAAAATAGGTAATCTCAAAGCTAGTGAATTGACTGGCTTTTTCAACGTCAACGCAATAAAGGGAATAGGAGACAACGGCTAAACCTAAAATGAAGTATCCGACAAGTGAGAAGTTGGTGGAGCTACCCGCAGCGAATACGGCAATAATGATACCGATGAGGGTTGTAGCGACACCTACCACTTGCCAACGACTTGGCCATTCTTTCAAAATAAGACTAGACATGATAAGTGCGACGACCGGAATGCAAGCGAGGAATGCTCCACTTTCAGAGGCAGTAGTCATACGAATCCCAATCGTTTCGCAGATAAAATAGATAATAGGATTAAGGATGGCAATACGTATCAGTGGTTTGATATTTCTGCCATTTATGACTACCTTTTGTCTTCTTGTGAGAAGATAAAGGTTGACAAAGAAGAAGGCTGTGACAAAACGCCAAGAGATTAAAGCAAGGCCACTGGCCTGTGCTGTAATCGATTTGGTAAATATAAAACTGAGCCCAAAAAGGATCTCGCAGGCAGCTGCAGCCAAACATCCCAAGATGATTTTATTTTTCATTGTCTTACCCCCTGATTATGGATTTCCACCCCTATTATAGCATCTTTAGGTAACGATTTTATTATTCTGAATCTAAAAAGATTTGCAGAATAGCTAGCCCATCTTATATTAGTTACCAATTGAGACAGTTCCGTCTGAGCCAACTTTTATATTTGTATCGTCTTGGCTTAAACAGCATTTTCACCATTTATTTTGGCTGAATTACCGTTCTCGCCGTTCAATTCAGTTGAACCGTCTTTGTTAACTTTAACTGAGGCACTTGAGTCGGTAGAAGAAGAGTCTTTTCTCACCCTACTTGATGATGAAGAAGATGATGAGTTACTTTTATCTTTGGAGTTACCACATGCTGCTAGGGTTAACGAGAACTGAGACAGATGCTAAAGTTAATTTAGAAAAAACTCTCATAATAATCTCCCTTTTTTATTAGTAGAGTTAATTTAATGAAAACTCATCAAATTAAAAGCACTTCCAGTTGTTTTTACCTAATTGTAATCTCTTAGTAATGTAGGTATTGTATAAGATTAATCTGTTGAAAAGTAAGAGGATTCCTTAAGGGTTGTGATAGATATTTCAAAGTGTTCAGTTCGGTTGTTAGGCTTCTCTTTGTTATAATAAAAAAACAAATGTAGGTGCATTACGTATCAAACGACGATTAAAGTTGACAACGCTATTATTCAGTTTCAGAGGGTTACGGAGTGTCTGTGGAACTCTTCGGATATACGGAAAATGGGATGACACCTATGAGTTGGGTGAATATTGCTTTAGCCACTTGCGTGACCATGTGTCTACAGAGTTATTTTTCCAATTATCAGGAAATAGAGGAGCTTGCAATTCAGGTTGATTCTAGCTATGAAGAAGGGCATTTCAAGCTTGACATTCATCTACCTAAGGACTTGAATAGTGATAATGAGCAGGAAATCTTGTCTTTTTAGATACTTATTGCCGATCGAAGAATCTTTTTCGTGAGGATATAGATGTTGATATCAGCTTAGTCAAATAAGCTTGTTATCCGTTGAGAAATTCGTGTTATACTAGTAGCTATAGACAACCTGTTTCACTTGTGGTGGAATGGGTATTGATAGGAGGGCTTGCTATGCAAGACAAACTACATGAAATCCGTGTGTTTGAGAATTTTCAAGAAGAACTATTTGAAACTGGACATGTGATTGTCACTACTGAGGTGGTCGAGAAGTCCTTAAATTATTTTGGTAATGCTCATGGTGGTTATTTATTTACGCTCTGTGATCAGGTGGCAGGACTTGTGGCACTTTCAACAGGAGACTACGCTGTAACTCTTCAGTCCAATATCAATTATTTAAAGGCAGGTCATTTGTCTGACCAACTCAAGATTGAAGGTCTTTGTGTGCATAATGGTAAAACGACCAAGTTGGTAGAAGTCCTCATTACTAATCAGGAGGAAAAAATTCTTACTAGAGCGACCTTTACCATGTATGTGACGGGCTCGATTTCGGAGTAGAGAAGGAATCTTATGTCAGATTTTTAAACTATGGATGACTTTGCAGTCTTTGTAAATGACTACCTGACACCAGACCAATTGAGTATTCAGGAATATTCTTGTGCCTCTGATCAGCAGGAATTTTCTCTTCTTGTGACTATTGATGATTATGAGATGACGTGTCGTTGGCATACCGTCTGGACTTTTTCTAGTATACACCGGATCTTTTTTCAGTCCGTAGTGGATTTGGATAATAGTTTTACTATAGATGCTGAAAGTCTGACGATGAAGGTACGACTTAGGGACCAAGAACTTATGTTTCAAGTGACTGGGCTGGAGATGGTGGTTATTGGTTTGTCTGAATCCCTTTATTGTTTAGTTGATGGGTCATTCAATGAGAGAGGTAAGCATTTTAGCTACCTTTTTGAAGATAAGAGTATGAGATCTGAAGGTTGGGTGTTGGATCTTGAAATGTTGAAAAAGAAGCATTTGTAGAAAAAATTCCTATATACTAGATGATGAGGTTCCAGTTGAGCTGACAAAGCTTAAAAAAGTGATACAAAAGTTAGATTTAGTAACCGTTCGTCATGATATGAAGGTTGTTCGAAAAGTTTTTTGAGTTTTTCAGGGATGGCTTTTGATGGTGAGGACAATAGTCTGGAAATGATTGTTCTTGCGTCAGCTACGTATGCCATTTTCAAGTTGAAGGGCCCTGCAACGGCAGCTGTCTGGGGAAGTTTTCATTCTGCGAAGAAACATTGTGAGATGATTGACCAACCAAGTGTAGAGGTTTATCCCCTAGGTAATCATCAGGCTGACGATTATGAGATGAAAGTGTGGATTCCAATAAAGGAGGAAGTATAGATGCGTCTGGACAAGTTTTTGGTAGACTGTGGTGTCGGGAGTCGTAGTCAAGTCAAGACCTTTCTGAAAAAGAAGCAAGTGACCGTAAATGGGCAGGTGGAGACATCACCTAAGACTCAGATTGATGAGGATAAAGACCAAATTGCATACTTGGGTCAGGAGTTGACACATGAGACCTTTGTTTACTATCTCTTAAATAAACCGCAAGGTGTCATTTCAGCAACGGAAGACTCTCGTCATAAGACTGTCCTCGATTTACTCGATGAGACAGCAAGACATAAGCAGGTTTTTCCAGTTGGTCGCTTGGATATTGATACTCATGGTCTTCTTCTATTGACCAATAATGGAGACTTAGCTCACGCTATGCTGTCTCCCAAGAAGCATGTGGACAAGATTTATCAGGCCAAGGTGGCTGGTATTATGGATGAAGAGGATATCTTGGCTTTTGAAAAAGGGATCAAGCTTAAAGACCATACTTGTCAGCCAGCGAAATTAGAGATTGTATCAGTCGACAGGAATGCGAGTACTAGTTTGGTTCAAATTACCATTGCCGAGGGAAAATTCCATCAGGTTAAGCGTATGGTAGCCGCTTGCGGTAAGGAAGTGGCGGATTTACAACGTTTGAAAATGGGACCTTTAAGCCTGCCAAATGATTTAGAGCTTGGTGATTGGCGACGTTTGACACAGGAGGAGTTAGATGCTCTAACTATTTTTGGAATTCCTTTGGCCTAAGATAGTCTAGTAGTTGCGAAATAGGCGGATTTTTGTTACTATTATTGTGATATTCTAGAAGAAAAAACGAGGTAAATTCAAGTGGCATTTGGAGATAACGGACCACGTAAGAAATCATTTTTTGAACGTCTAACAGTATTAGTCGTTTTGATTATGCTAGTAGTAACAGTTGGGGCATTGATTTTCCAAGCAGTCTCAGCTGTCCGTTAAGACGCTATCAAGCGTTTTTTTGTGTATGTCGGAGATTCTTTGGTCTGAGATCAAATTAGAACACAGCATACAAATCAGAAAGAGAGAATATAAATGAGTATGTTTTTAGATACAGCCAAGATCAGTGTCCAAGCTGGTCGTGGTGGTGATGGGATGGTTGCCTTCCGTCGTGAAAAATATGTGCCAAATGGCGGTCCTTGGGGAGGTGACGGTGGTAAGGGTGGCTCAGTCATTTTCAAGGTTGACGAAGGCTTGCGCACCCTTATGGATTTCCGTTATAACCGTAAGTTCAAAGCTAAGAACGGTGAAAAAGGGATGACCAAGGGTATGCATGGTCGAGGAGCTGAGGACCTTATCGTTAGCATCCCGCCTGGTACGACAGTGCGTGACGCTGAAACTGGTAAGGTTATTACTGATATGGTCGAGGATGGCCAAGAGTTTGTCGTTGCTCATGGTGGACGTGGTGGACGTGGAAATATCCGTTTTGCGACACCTCGTAATCCTGCCCCTGAAATCGCTGAAAATGGTGAACCAGGTGAAGAGCGCGAACTTCAATTGGAATTGAAGATTTTGGCTGATGTTGGTTTGGTTGGCTTCCCATCTGTTGGTAAATCAACAATTCTCAGTGTGGTAACGGCAGCAAAACCAAAGATTGGTGCTTACCACTTTACGACAATTGTTCCTAACTTGGGAATGGTCCGTACAAAGTCAGGAGAGAGTTTTGCCATGGCTGACCTCCCAGGATTGATTGAAGGTGCTAGCCAGGGGGTTGGCTTGGGAACACAGTTCCTCCGCCACATCGAGCGTACACGTGTTATCCTTCATGTTATTGATATGTCAGCGAGTGAGGGGCGTGATCCTTACGAGGATTATCTTCAAATTAACAAAGAGCTGGAAACTTACAACTTGCGCTTGATGGAACGTCCACAAATTATTGTTGCTAATAAGATGGACATGCCTGAGGCTGAGGAAAACTTGAAAGAGTTTAAGGAAAAATTGGCTGCTAACTATGATGAATTTGATGAGTTGCCACAAATTTTCCCTATTTCAAGTTTGGCCCATCAAGGTTTGGAAAATCTTTTGGAAGCTACTGCTGAACTACTTTATCAAACAGATGAATTCTTGCTCTATAACGAAGATGATATGGAACAAGAAGAAGTATACTATGGCTTTAACGAAGAAGAACGTCCATTTGAAATCAGTCGTGACGATGATGCGTCATGGGTTCTTTCTGGTGAAAAACTTGAAAAACTCTTTGTCATGACTAACATGGAACGTGATGAATCTATTATGAAATTTGCTCGTCAATTGCGTGGTATGGGAGTTGATGAAGCCCTTCGTGAACGTGGTGCTAAGGACGGCGATATTGTTCGTATTGGTAACTTCGAATTTGAGTTTGTGGATTGACGTTGAAAGACTATCAAGTGCTTCAGCACTTGATAGTCTACGGCGGCCGCTATGGCAACCTCATTACCTGCCTAAAGTGGAGGTTAAGGATTGACTTGTGTCGCATGGATTAGTGTGATATAAATACATGTTGAATACAACAAATTATTGAAAGGAGAGGTTTACAATGGGAAATAAACCAATATCCTTCAAGGATAAAGATGGGAATTTTGTTTCTGCGGCTGATGTCTGGAATCCGAAGAAACTTGAAGAACTCTTTACGCGATTAAACCCTAACCGAAAACTTCGTCTTGAGCGTGAGCGTTTGTCAAGGAAAGAAGCGGCAAAACACCCTGAATTAAATGAAGAAACAGAGCAAGTGTAGTACTTGCCCTGTTTTTTTATTTAAATTGGTAATCAAAAACAGTTACCTCATTAGAAGTAACTGTTTTAATAATTAGGCATTTAAAACTTTGTCCAAGAATTCTTTCAAACGTGGGTGTTGTGGGTTATCGAAGATTTGATCTGGTGTACCATCTTCAAGGAACTCACCGTCTGCAGTAAAGATGACACGGTTAGCAACCTGACGGGCAAATCCCATTTCGTGAGTAACGATAATCATGGTCATACCTTGCTCTGCCAATTCTTTCATAACGTTAAGAACGTCTCCGACCATCTCAGGGTCAAGGGCAGAAGTAGGTTCGTCAAAGAGCATGATGTCAGGATTCATTGCCAAACCACGCGCAATTGCCACACGTTGTTTTTGTCCACCAGATAGGCTATCTGGTGTAGCATCAGCTTTGTCAGAAAGTCCGACACGGTCTAGAAGATCCATAGCTAATTTATCAGCTTCTTCTTTAGTCATGCGTCCCAGTTCAACTGGTGCGAATGTCACATTTTCAAGGACAGTCATGTGTGGGAAGAGGTTGAAATGCTGGAAAACCATCCCGATATTTTCACGGGCTTTGTCAATGTTTGTCTTAGGGTTTGATAATTCATAGCCATCAACGACTACTTTACCAGAAGTTATTGGTTCAAGTAGGTTAAGAGTACGAAGGAAGGTTGATTTACCTGAACCTGAAGGACCGATGATACATACAACGTCCCCCTCGTAGAATTTGGCGTCAATGCCTTTAAGGACTTCATTGTCGCCGTATGATTTGTGCAAGTCCTGCACATCGATTTTCAATTCAGCCATTATTTAAGTCTCTTTTCTAGTCGTTTAGCCAATTTCGTCAAGCATGTGATGATGACCAAGTAAATGATGGCCAAAATCGCATACATACGGAATGATTGGTAGTTACGAGCAATGATGATTTTACCAGTTTGGAAGAGTTCGACCAAACCGATAGCTGATACGATAGTCGTATCTTTCAATGAGATAACAAATTGGTTGATGAAGTTTGGCAACATCAAACGAACAGCCTGTGGCAAGATGACCTTACGCATTGTTGTATTGTATGGGACACCCAAGCTTCGGCTGGCTTCCATCTGACCAATAGGGACAGCTTCGATACCACCACGCACAATTTCAGCAATGTAAGCACCACCATTAAGTGAAAGGGCTATAGTCGCAGCCACGAAGTTATTGATTGGTGACTGGTGACCGGTGATATTTTCAATCAAGTTCGGAATACCCCAATAGATGAAGGCTGCAACGATCATCAATGGAATACCACGGACAACGTCAACAAAGATTTGTGAAATCACACGAAGGGTCTTGTTTGGTGCAACTGCCATCATACCGAAGATAATACCGATAATCATGGCAATAGCAAATGAAAGAAGGGTCAATCCAAGGGTAATTCCAAGACCTTGGAGAAGTTGTTTATAGTTGTTTTTAATTAAGCCTACGATTGTAGTTTCATCGGGAACATTGGTTGAGCTCTTTTCTTTAGATTTGTTATTGTCAAGGTATTTGTTGATAATCTTATCGTAAGTACCGTCTTTAACAATAGCAGCTAAACCATTGTTGAACATTTCAATCAACTCAGGGTTAGCCCCTTTTTTAACAGCAAAGCCAACTTTACCAGTAGAGATTCCCTTAATAGGTGTTTCAAAGTTACGTCCTTGTTGGATAGCGTATAGAAGTACGGCTTCATCATCCATAAGGGAATCGATTGAACCAGAGTTCAAGCTATCATACATAGTAGAAGCTTCATCGTATGCACGAAGCGTGAAGCCATATTTGTCGGCATTCTCTTCTAACCAAGAGTAAGAAGATGTTCCGTTTTTGGCACCAACAGTCTTACCTTTGAGATCTTCGTATTTCTTAATGTTAGAGCCTTTTTTCACAGCTAAACGAATGTTTGAAGTGTAGTAAGGATCTGAGAAATCAAAGATTTGTTTACGGGCATCAGTGATGGTCATACCAGCCAATACCGCATCGGCTTGGCTAGATTGAACGGCATTAAGTGATGCATCGAAACCAGGGTTAGTTAATTTAACATTGAAACCTTGGTTTTTAGCAATGGCATTGATGATGTCAACGTCGATACCAACATACTTACCAGAACCATTTTGATATTCAAACGGTGCAAACGATGAGTCCATTGAGATGGTGTAAGTTTCCTTAGTAGGAGTAGCTTTTGCATTAGCATCACCAGTCAAGTTAAGAGCTTCCGACGGTTTTGACGATGAAGATTTTGAAGAAGCTTTTGCTGAGTCACCCAACCATTTGGTCATGATTTCATCGTAGGTGCCGTCTTCCTTCATTTCCTTAAGGGCTTCATTGAAATCCTTGATAAGACTTTCGTGCTTTCCACCTTTTTTTACAGCAAAAGCGAAGCTACCGATAGATTCAGGCTTTATGTTGATAGCATAGTCTTTACCTTGACCAATAGCATATTGAACAACTGGTGTGTCGTCCATGGCTGCATAAACTGAACCAGAGTCCAAACTGTTGTTCATCAAGTCACTAGTGTCAAAAGTTTTAACAGTGAAACCATACTTGCTAGCGTTTTTATCAAGCCAGGTTTGAGCGGCGGTACCATTTTTAACACCAACCGTTTTACCTTTCAATTGTTTGTAGTCGCTGACTTTGTCGTTGCTACGAGTGTAAATAACAATTGATGTGTCGTAATAAGTGTCTGAAAAAGTGAAGACCTTCTTACGTGCATCGGTTACAGTTGTACCTGCCATGAGGGCGTCTGCTTGTCCTGACTGAACTGCGTTAACGGCTGCATCAAAACCGGGATAAGTTTGGTTAACATCCCAATTCTTACGTTTGGCAACTTCGTTGATAATATCAACATCGATACCCTTGTAGGTCTGATCAGAGTCTTTGAATTCAAATGGGGCATAGGCTGTATCTGAAACTACTGAAATCGTGCTAGCAGATGCCTTAGCTCCGAAAACAAAGAGAGCTGACATGACACTCAAAAAGAGTGTCAGAAGTTTTTTCTTCATTATAAAAAGTTCTCCTTTATAAAATACCTTTCTATTCTATCAAAAAAAGCCCTTGTTATCAAACTCTGAGAAGCTTCATGTTATAAAATATAACAATAATTGTTAATTGTGAGAGTTGTTTTAGAAGAAGTTGACAAGTTTGTGTCAATTCGTTACACTGTACCCTAATACAGGGAAGATTAGTTACAGGAGCTGAAAATGAAGAAAAGTATGCTTGAGAAATACACCAGCCGATATGATAAAGTCCCTAGTTGGCTGATGATTATGCTTTCCTGTTTTATTGCCTCTGGATATGTCCTTATAGGTGGATTTCTAGCAGGGATTGTTGTGGGAGTTCCCATGACTGTTATTCTCTCATTCTTGATATTTAATGGCAACATTCAGTTTCGGAATATAAATACGATTTTCACTAAACTGTTTTCAAGCTTGTATTTTCAGCTGGGAACCTTTGTCTTTACTGCCTTAGTTATCTTTATCTGAGTTAAAGTTGTTGAAAAACGTCCCATTCATACACTCGGATTTTTTAAGGGGAATATTTGCTTGAACTTACTTAAGGGGTGGGGCTTTGGGACTCTACTCTTGTTAGCGAGTTTCCTTGGGACTTCTTTACTTGGTGGCTTAGAGTTTGTAAAAGTGGACTTTTCTCAAAGAATCTTTATATATCTCTTATCTTTGATTCCTTTCTAGTTTATCCAGGGCGGGACTGAGGAATTGGTGACATGTGGTTGGCTACTCCAGACGGTGACTAGTAAATTGAACCTTTCCTGGGGAATTGCTATTTCAAGTTCTCTCTTTTCAATACTACACCTAGGAAATCAAGGTGTCACTGCCTTGTCTCTTATCAGTATTATTCTAGTAGGAGTCCTCATGGCTCTTTACATGCTCAAGACAGATAATATCTGGGGAGTGGCATCCCTTCATGGTGCTTGGAACTTTACGCAAGGAAATCTAGTTGGCGTGGCAGTCAGTGGACAGAATGCAGGTGATAGCCTATTGCGCTTCCCTACCAAGTCAGGTGTACCGGATTGGTTATCAGGTGGAGCCCTTTGGTCTAGAAGGTAATATTATCACCTGTATCGTTCTCCTGATTGGTATTGTTATTCTTCGACTACAATTGAAAAAAGAAAATTCTTAAGGCTGAGTTCTAAAGACTCGGTCTTTTTACTTCTATGTTAAAATAGAAGAAAGGTTTGAAAAAGGGGACGAGATGATAGTAAAGCTTGATGGGCTCATATTGAAATTGAAAATAGTGGTTAGCCTTATATTTTCCGTCTTGTCTCTATGGATCCTTTTTCCTGAGCTTATTAGAGGTTCCCTTCGTGAAGATCTAGTCAAGCAGTTCCTTGGTCTCATTGTTTTATTTTGGCTCTTATTATCCATTGTTCTTCTCATAGATGGTATTGTAAATCTCAAAGGTCATGGAAAACTGTTGGAACTTGATGACAATTCTTTGACCTACTACGGCCAAGTATTTGGACGCAAAACCTTTGAAATTCCCTTATCAGAGATTGAGTTTGTCAAGAAGGCTTGGTCAACGCAGATGGAGGATATTGAACGCTCTTCGATGGTGAGATATTCTTTGAAATGCATCGAGCATGTCTTTGACTTGATGCTGAAGTTGATGATAAAAAGAGATATCAGGTCTTGCTTATCTTCTTCAAAAATGGTGAGATAGCCATTACCTATGACAAAAACTTGGTCATCAATCACGGAAGAAACGTACCTATGTCGCAAAGATGCGAATGATTGAGATTCCACTTACAAGTGGGGAGATTTTCTCCGATCAAGAGATAAATGATTGCATAAATGAAAGGAAAAACCATGATAGATAGAAAAGAAGACAACCAATTTCATTTGGTTTCTAAATACGAACCCTCAGGAGATCAGCCCCAGGCTATCGAAACCTTGGTTGATAATATCAAAGGTGGGGAGAAGGCTCAAATTTTAAAGGGTGCGACAGGGACAGGTAAGACCTATACCATGAGTCAAGTCATCCAACGTGTTAATAAGCCAACTCTGGTTATCGCCCACAATAAGACCTTGGCAGGCCAGCTCTATGGTGAGTTCAAGGAGTTTTTCCCAGACAATGCTGTAGAGTATTTTGTTTCCTATTATGATTATTACCAGCCAGAGGCTTATGTGCCTTCATCAGATACCTATATTGAAAAAGATAGCTCTATTAATGATGAAATTGATAAACTCCGTCACTCAGCGACATCAGCCCTATTGGAACGCAATGATGTAATTGTTGTGGCTTCCGTGTCTTGTATTTACGGTTTGGGTTCGCCAAAAGAATATGCGGATTCAGCTGTTAGCCTGCGTCCTGGTCAAGAAATTTCTCGGGACAAGTTGCTCAATGACTTGGTTGATATCCAGTTTGAGCGTAACGATATTGATTTTCAACGCGGAAAATTCCGTGTACGTGGCGATGTGGTTGAAATTTTCCCTGCCAGCCGTGATGAAAATGCTTTTCGAGTGGAATTTTTCGGTGATGAGATTGACCGTATCTGTGAAATTGAAAGTTTGACAGGACGTAATCTCGGTGAAGTTGAGCACCTTGTTCTTTTTCCGGCTACTCACTTTATGACCAATGAAGAGCATATGGAAGAAGCTATCAAGAATATTATGGAAGAGATGGAGGTTCAGGTTAATCAATTTGAAGCCGAGGGTAAACTCATCGAGGCTCAACGTATTCGTCAACGGACAGAATACGATGTCGAAATGCTTCGTGAGATGGGTTACACCAATGGTATCGAAAACTACTCACGTCACATGGATGGTCGTAAAGAAGGTGAGCCACCGTTTACTCTACTTGATTTCTTCCCAGAAGATTTCCTCATCATGATTGATGAAAGTCACATGACCATGGGACAGATTAAAGGAATGTATAACGGAGACCAAGCCCGTAAGAAGATGCTTGTCGATTACGGCTTCCGTTTACCATCGGCTCTTGATAACCGTCCCCTTCGTCGTGAAGAATTCGAAAGTCATGTGCATCAGATTGTCTATGTGTCAGCGACACCAGGTGACTATGAGATGGAGCAGACTGAGACTGTCGTTGAGCAAATCATCCGTCCGACAGGACTTCTTGATCCAGAAGTCGAAGTTCGTCCAACTATGGGTCAAATGGATGACCTCCTTGGTGAAATCAATGCCCGTACTGAAAAAGGAGAGCGTGTCTTTGTAACAACTTTGACTAAGAAGATGGCTGAGGACTTGACCGATTACCTCAAGGAAATGGGAGTCAAGGTCAAATACATGCACTCTGATATTAAGACTTTGGAGCGTACTGAGATTATCCGTGACTTGCGTTTGGGTGTCTTTGATGTTCTTATTGGGATTAACCTTCTTCGTGAGGGTATTGACGTTCCTGAGGTTAGTCTGGTTGCTATTTTGGATGCTGATAAGGAAGGTTTCCTTCGTAATGAACGTGGGCTTATCCAAACGATTGGACGTGCTGCCCGAAATAGTGATGGGCACGTTATCATGTATGCGGATAAGATTACGGAGTCTATGCAGAAAGCTATGGATGAAACTGCTCGTCGTCGTGAAATCCAAATGGCCTATAATAAGGAGCACGGTATTACTCCGCAAACGATTAAGAAAGAAATTCGTGACCTTATTTCGATTACCAAGACCAATGAAGCAGAAGTGGCAGAGGATACTGTGAACTACTGTGCCATGAACAAGAAAGAACGCCAAGAAGCCATCAAGAAACTTCAAAAGCAAATGCACGAAGCGGCAGAGCTGCTTGATTTTGAATTGGCAGCCCAAATTCGTGATATGGTTCTAGAGCTGAAGAGTATGGATTAAGGCTAGGTTCATTACTTAGGAAATATAAGTAAGAAAGGAAATATATGTCACGTTCACAAGCAACTATTTTGACCAACATGTGTCTCATTGAAGATGGCCGTGGAAACATTGTCATGCAAATCCGCGATCCAAAACGTTATTCTTGGTCGGGAGCAGCCCTACCCGGTGGTCATATCGAAGCACATGAAGGTCTAGTAGAATCAGTTATCCGTGAGGTAAAGGAAGAAACTGGTTTGACCATCAAAAGTCCTAAATTGGTCGGTATGAAGCACTGGTACACGACAGATGACGAACGGTACTTGGTTTTCCTCTATAGAACCTCGGATTTTGAAGGGGATCTTCGTTCAACGGAAGAGGGAGAAGTCCGGTGGGTTGCTCGAGAGGAGGTAGTTCATATGGATTTAGCCTATGACATGCTTAATCTCCTTCGTGTGTTTGAAGAGGATAATCTTTCAGAACTCTTCTATCGTGAGCGCCTTGAAAATGACTTCTTAAGAGAATTTTGGTGAAAAATGAACTATTTATTCAAATGAATGAATAGTTTTTTTTAGTCTTTGAAATTAGATAGAAAACTTTAAAACAAACGATTTTCGGAATTTATAACGATTCTGAAATTAATAAAAATAAAAACAAATCAATAAAAGTCTATTTTTGCGTTGACAAATGTATAATAATACATTATTATACTTACATAGTTAATAAATATAGAAAAGAGATTGATTATGAAACCGTGGAAAAAACTTTTATTGGGCCTTGCAGGTATCTTTGCTTTGACATCTTTAGCGGCTTGTTCTTCATCGACTAACACATTAGATAAAGTAAAAAATAAGGGGACTTTGACTATCGCTCTTAATCCCCACTTTGCCCCTTTTGAATTTAAAACAATCCAAGATGGTAAGGATACTATTGCTGGGGCAGACATCGAAATTGCCAAGGCTATTGGTGATGAACTAGGTGTGAAAGTCAAATTCTCTGAAATGTCTTTTGACAATGTCCTAGCCAGTGTTCAATCTGGTAAAGCTGATATTGCGATTTCTGGTATATCAGCTACTAAAGAACGTCAGAAAATTTTCGACTTTTCAGATACTTACTATGATTCTGAAACGGTTCTTCTTGTCAAAAAAGATGCCACAGAAAAAACCTACAAACAAATCAGCGACTTTTCTAAGAAATCTATAGCTGTTCAAAAAGGCTCAATTCAAGAAAATATTGCCAAAGCTAACTTGTCGGATGCCAATGTGGTTTCCTTGGCGCAACCTGGTGAAGCTATCAATGAGTTGAAATCAGGTCAAGTCGAAGGAGTGGTGCTAGAAAAGGCTATCGCGAAAGGTTATGTGGACCAAAATAGTGATTTAACTATGTCAGATATTGCTCTAAAATCAGATTCAAACGATGCTTACGCTGTAGCGATGCCTAAGGGCAGTGATGATCTTAAAGCCAAGGTTAATAAGATTATCGCTAAACTCAAAAAAGAAGGTAAAATTGACAGCTATGTTCAAGATGCCTACGCTCTTTCACTTAAGAGTTCTAGCAAATCAGGAGTCACAATATGAAGAAATTTTGGTTTATGCTTACAGCCCTAGTTGCCACGTGTTTTCTTGTTGCATGTAGGGGGAGTCAAGGAGTGAGCACAAAAACGATTAAGGAAAATAAGAAAATTGTCGTAGCGACAGAGTCTGAATTTGCACCATTTGAATTCAAATCGTTGGTCAATGGCAAGGATACCTTAGTTGGAGCAGACATCGAGTTGGCTAAAGCTATCGGAAAAAAACTTGGTGTGAAAGTTGAATTTTCTGTTATGTCTTTTGACAATGTCCTTGCTAGTGTGCAAAGTGGTAAAGCAGACATTGCCATTGCAGGGATCTCGGTAACAGACGAGCGTAAAAAAGTCTATGATTTTTCTGATAGCTACTATACCTCTGAAAATGCAGTGATTGTCAAAAAAGACAAGGTAAATGATTTTACAAGTGCTGATAGTCTCGCTAAACAAACTGTCGGTACGCAAAAAGGGTCTGTTCAAGAAACAGTTGCTAAGAAACAATTCTCTAAGGCAAGTGTGGTTTCACTCGCTTCAAATGGTGAGATGATTAACGAACTCAAGTCAGGACAGATTCAAGCGGTTGTCCTTGAAAAAGCTATTGCAGAAGGTTATATCGCACAAAATGATGATTTAACCCTTGCCAGCTTTAACCTTAAGTCAGATGGTTCAGATGCTTATGCAGTCGCGATACGTAAGGGTTCGGACGATTTACTTAAAGAAATCAATGCTGTCATCAAAGAGACCAAGGAGTCTGGAAAATTTGACCAATGGTTAAAAGAAGCATCAAGTTACAAACAAAGTAAGTAAACTCAAAAGATTTTCTATTTTGCATTGAATAAAAGTTCTTTTAGAAACTTTTATTAGGTAATGTCGGACGTTAGCGAACTTCTTTGAAGTTTCATGACTAAGTTCTCGAAATTTTCGAGCATCTGAAACAAGCCCGCTTCAGGTGTTTTCATCACGGCGAAAAGTCTCGATTAGAGCTCGCTTTGGCAGCTAAAGGGAATTCTCAAAACATTCTTAAATCTAAAATGAGGAATACCCCATTTTTTATTGAATTCTCTGCTAAAAACAGTTATTATCAAAGTAGGTAAGTCTTCCAAAAATGACAAATAAAATTGTAGACAGAGCTCGATAAAAGCAAGGAGAAACGATGAAGCTACCACGTTTTGGTGTTGAAGAATGGCTTAATATCCATGAAAAATCTGCCATTTATGATATCGCAGGAGTTTCAATTAAGGCCCTTACAATGAGAGAATTATTTGACCTATCAGGCCTTGATAAGGATGCCTTTTTTTCTCAATTACTAAAGAAAAAAATGGATTACGGCTGGATTGAAGGTTCACCAGAGTTCAAAACTCAGGTAGCTAGCTTATACAAGAACATGCCAGTTGATAATATCCTCCAAACCAACGGAGCTACAGGAGCTACTATGTTAGCGCTTTATGCTCTCATTGAGCCTGAGGACCATATCATCTCCATGTATCCAACCTATCAACAGCTCTATGACATTCCCAAGTCACTAGGAGCGGAAGTGGATCTCTGGGAAGTTGAGGAGGACAAGGGCTGGTTGCCTGATTTGGACCAACTACGTCGTCTGATTCGTCCCAATACCAAGATGATTTGCATTAACAATGCTAACAATCCGACCGGTGCCCTTATGGATGCTGCTTACCTTGGGGATCTAGTGGCTATCGCTAAAGAAGTGGGAGCCTATATCTTTTCAGATGAGGTCTATTGTAGTTTTGACCAGCCTGCACCTTCTATCGTCGATTTATATGAAAAGGGAATTGCGGTTAACAGTCTTTCAAAGACCTATTCGATTCCTGGTATTCGAGTCGGCTGGGTGGCTTCTAATACTAAGGTGGCAAACATACTACGTGACTACCGCGATTACACAATGATTTGCGCCGGTGTCTTTGACGATATGGTGGCTACCCTTGTTTTGGAAAATAAAGAAGCCATCTTGGAACGTAATCGTCAGATTATAGAGGAAAATCTAGCTCTTATGGATGAGTGGATTGCCAAAGAGCCTAAGGCTAGCTGGATTCGTCCTGCTAGTGTGTCAACCTCCTTCGTCAAATTAGATGTTGATCGTCCCATTGAAGTGTTTGCCTTAGAGCTTCTACAGGAGTACGGTGTACTTGTGGTTCCAGGTAACCGTTTTGACAAGGAGTCACATGTCCGTATTGGTTATTGTTGCGATAAGGAAGTTCTTCAAAAGGGCTTGGAAAAACTGTCGCAATTTCTTAATAAATGTTGACAATGCTACTAATTTTAAATAAAATAAACAAGCAAAAAATATATTTATACAGGAGTTTCTTATGAAAAAACTTTTCCTCGGGGCGATGGCTTTCCTTGTTGCTGTAACTTTGGTAGCTTGTGGGTCAAAAAAAGACGCTGACGAATCTATTAAAGAAAATAAAAAACTTGTCGTGGCTGTCAGCCCAGACTATCCACCATTTGAGTTCAAAACTTTGGTAGATGGTAAAGACCAAGTAGTTGGTTCAGATATCAAGTTGGCACAAGCTATTGCGAATGAACTCGGTGTTAAGCTTGAAGTTACAACAATGAGCTTTGATAACGTGCTCTCAAGCCTTCAATCAGGTAAGGCTGATCTTGCTATTTCAGGTATCTCAGTAACAGACGAACGTAAGAAAACCTTTGATTTCTCAGATCCTTACTACGAAACACAAAATGCTATCATCGTTCGTAAAGATCAAGAGTCTACTTACTCAAGTCTTGATGCTCTCAAAGGTAAGAAAGTAGCAGTTCAAAAAGGTACCATTGAAGAAGGTCTTGCTAAGAAACAATTGAAAGATTCAACAGTCATATCACTTACAGCAATGGGTGAGGCGATTAACGAGGTGAAATCTGGTCAAGTTGATGCTGTTGACCTTGAAAAACCAGTAGCAGAAGGTTACGTGGCACAAAATTCAGATTTGGTCTTAGCAAGTGTTGCCCTCAAAGTTGATGATGGCGATGCAAAAGCAGTCGCTATGGCTAAAGGCAACGACAAATTGAAAGAAGCAGTCAATAAAGTCATCAAAAAATTGAAAGCAGATGGTACTTACGACGAGTATATCAAGGATGCTTCTAAATATACAGCAGCTGAATAAATCAGTAACTAGGGGAGATGAATCCTCTAGTTTTTTGTATAGGAAAAACCTTTGATAGTTTTAGTAGACTTAGAAGTCAACTGTAATAGCAAAAAGTTCCTAAACTTAAATATATTTCTTGACAGAAAAAGGCGAGTCTTGTATACTTGGATAGAACGTGTAAAATGTTACTTTATCTTGAGGAGGTGAATTCAATGTCAAAAGTAGTAGTACGTAAAAACGAATCACTTGACGACGCTCTTCGTCGTTTCAAACGTTCTGTGACTAAAGCTGGTACTCTTCAAGAGGCTCGTAAACGTGAACATTACGAAAAACCTTCTGTAAAACGTAAACGTAAATCAGAGGCAGCTCGCAAACGTAAAAAAATCTAATTAAGAATGAAATTAACAGAAAAAAAGCTTGAGTATTTTCAAGCTTTTTTCTTTTTATCGAATAAATAAGTCAGTTAGTAGTCATGAGAAACAAAAAATAGGACGTCTGAGATTTCAGACGTCCTAAGTTTCATGTGTCTTTAGTTGAACAAATAAAGATTATTTGTTTGCAAGAAGGTCGCGTATTTCAGCAAGCAATTCTTCTTGTGATGGACCAGCTTCTTCAGCAGCTTCTTCAGCTTGATTCAGTTTTAATAGTCTATCTGATTTTGTAAATTTTAACAAGGGTTTTGCTCATGAAAAATCAATTTTATTTTACTTTCATTTTTCGTCATGTTATAATTAGGGGTAATGCAATTATGGTAAGGTAGGGGGTGATTAGATGGTAATTGATAAAACTTTAATAGAAGATATTAAGAGCAGTACCAATATCGTCGACGTGATTGGTGAAGTTGTCAGTCTTAATCGGGCTGGTCGTAATTACCTCGGCTTGTGCCCGTTCCATAAGGAAAAAACTCCCTCATTTAACGTTATTGAGGATAGGCAGTTTTACCATTGCTTTGGTTGTGGCAAGTCTGGCGATGTCTTCAAATTTTTAGAAGAATATCGTCAGATTTCTTTTCAAGAAAGTGTCAAGGTTTTGGCAGATCGACTAGGTATCGCAGTTAGTATAGATGTGCCAAGGCAAGTTCAGCGGCAAAATTCTCCTAATCAAGCTTTTTATGATCTTCATGAGGATGCGCTTAAGTTTTACCACGCAGTCCTCATGACGACCAAGATAGGAGAAGCGGCGCGTGCCTACCTCTATGAGCGTGGAATGACTGACGAGTTACTCAAGACTTTTCAAATTGGCTTATCCCCTGACGAACCAGATTATCTCTACCAGTCAGTTTCAAAAAAATATGACGAAGAGGTGCTGACAGAATCAGGTCTTTTTAATCTTTCTGAAAATAATCGTATTTTTGATACTTTTAAAAATCGAATCATGTTTCCACTCAAAAATGAGTTTGGAAAGACAATCGGTTTTTCAGGACGTGTTTGGACTAAGGAAGATATAGAGAAGGGGCAGGCCAAGTACAAAAATACAAGGGCTACCCGTATTTTCAATAAGTCCTACGAACTCTACCACTTGGATCAGGCTAAACCAGTGATACAGAAGACACATGAGGTTTATCTGATGGAGGGGTTCATGGATGTCATTGCCGCCTATAGAGCTGGGCATGTTAATGCAGTGGCTTCTATGGGAACGGCTCTGACTCCTGAGCATGTCAATCGTCTTCGTAAACTGACTAAAAAAATAGTTCTAACCTATGATGGTGATAAACCTGGGCAAAATGCGATTGCCAAGTCTTTGGAACTGTTATCGGATTTTCAAGTTGATATAGTTAAAATTCCAGACAGTATGGATCCTGATGAATATCTACAGAAAACATCCGAAAAGGCCTTGGGTAAACTCTTGGTTGAGTCCCGCATTTCAGATGTGGAATTTTGGATTGGACAGCTCAAGCCTGCTAATGTAGACAACCTTCAAGCGGAGATTGCCTATGTCGAGCAGATTGCAAAGATTATTGCTAAGTCGCCTTCTGTAACGGCACAAAATTCCTACATTTCTAAGGTGGCTGACCTTTTGCCAGACTTTGATTTTTTCCAAGTTGAGCAAGCGGTCAATAACGCACGGTTGACCATGAGAAATCAGCAGATGGCTCAATTATCAGCTGCTAGTAATAGTGCTTACGAGTCTTCAGCATCAGGATTTAGAGGGACGGTCAAACTACCTTCTACACCTAAGATTACAGGTCTTCGTCGCGCGGAAAATCAACTCTTCCATCGCATGCTTAATCATCCTATGATTTTAAATGACTATCGTATGCGGGATGACTTTTTCTTCCAAACACCTGAGTTAGAAGAACTCTTTCAGATTTTGAAGCGAGATGGTCAAATTGATACGGTAGCCTTGTCTGTGCTTTCTCAAGAAGTACAAACAGCCTATTATCAGGTTTTAGAGGAAATTTTGCCACCTGAAACCAATTTAGAGGAAGTCCAGGCTATTGAAGAGCGTAGAAATCATTTTCTGAGGGAACAGGACTTCCGTAAGCAAAGTAAACAAATAAGAGAATCAAGTAACCACGGTGATGTGGATGCAGCGGTGGAAGCCCTGCAAATGCTCATCGCCCAAAAACGAGATATGGAGTAACACATGGCAACGAAAAAACAAAATACAGCATTTAACGTTCAAGTCGCTGATTTCATTCGTAATCACAAAAAAGCTGGTACAGCAATTGATGATGAAATCACAGAAAAACTAGTTATCCCATTTGTTTTAGATGCTGATGGGATTGATGACCTTTTGGAACGTTTGACAGATGGTGGTATCTCTATTACTGATAAAGATGGAAATCCTTCATCTAAATATGTTGTTGAGGCACCAAAACCAGAAGAGCTTACAGACGAGGAGCTTCTTGGTTCAAACTCAGCTAAAGTCAATGACCCTGTTCGTATGTACCTCAAAGAGATTGGGGTAGTGCCCCTCTTGAGTAACGAAGAGGAAAAAGAATTGGCTATCGCTGTTGAAAATGGTGATTTGGAAGCTAAACAACGTTTGGCAGAAGCCAACCTTCGTTTGGTAGTCTCAATCGCTAAACGCTATGTCGGACGTGGCATGCAGTTCTTGGACTTGATTCAAGAGGGTAACATGGGGCTTATGAAAGCCGTTGATAAATTTGACTACTCAAAAGGTTTCAAGTTTTCAACTTATGCGACATGGTGGATTCGTCAAGCAATCACTCGTGCCATCGCAGACCAAGCACGTACCATCCGTATCCCAGTTCACATGGTTGAAACTATCAATAAATTGGTACGTGAGCAACGTAACCTCTTGCAAGAGTTGGGACAAGACCCAACACCTGAGCAAATTGCTGAGCGTATGGATATGACACCAGATAAGGTTCGTGAAATCCTTAAGATTGCTCAAGAACCAGTCTCACTTGAAACACCTATCGGTGAAGAGGATGACAGCCATTTGGGTGATTTTATCGAAGATGAAGTTATCGAAAATCCAGTAGATTACACAACTCGTGTCGTTCTTCGTGAACAATTGGATGAGGTGCTTGATACCCTTACAGACCGTGAAGAAAATGTTCTACGTCTCCGTTTCGGTCTTGATGATGGTAAGATGCGTACCTTGGAAGATGTTGGTAAAGTCTTCAACGTTACTCGTGAACGTATTCGTCAGATCGAAGCTAAAGCCCTTCGAAAATTACGCCATCCAAGTCGCAGCAAACAACTTAAAGACTTTATTGAAGACTAAGATAGTAAATGGAAGGGGCCTGATTGTTAGGCCCTGATTTTGGAGGAAAAGCTATGTCTGAAGTGAAATACACTGAAGAAGAAATTGAAAAAATCAAAGACCGTATCTTGGAAGCCTTAGAAATGGTCATTGACCCAGAGTTGGGGATTGATATTGTCAACCTAGGCCTCATTTACGATATCCGTTTCCAACAAGACGGTTATACTGAAATCGATATGACCTTGACGACTATGGGCTGTCCTTTAGCAGATCTTTTGACAGACCAAATCTATGACGCTATGAAAGAAGTACCTGAAGTCACTAAGACTGAGGTTAAATTGGTCTGGACACCAGCATGGACTATTGAAAAGATGAGTCGCTACGCTCGTATCGCTCTAGGTATCCGTTAGGAGAAGGTTTATGAAAACACTGGCTATCGTGGTCCCTTGTTACAACGAGGAAGAGACTATCCATCCTTTCCTAGAAGCCTGTCAAGCAGTTGAACGACAAATGGCCAATCAGTTGACTTTCAACTACTATTTTGTCGATGACGGTTCTAAAGATCGAACTTTAGATGTTTTGAGACAGGTTTCAAAGCAATTTGAAAATGTTCACTACCTCTCTTTTTCTCGGAATTTTGGGAAAGAGGCTGCGCTGTATGCAGGACTTCAGCGTGCTACAGGTGACTACGTTACCGTTATGGATGCCGATCTTCAGGATCCACCTGAACTTCTTATCGAGATGTATGCCAAAATCCAAGAAGGTTATGACGTTGTCGGGACTCGACGTGCTGACCGCAAGGGTGAGCCACCTATTCGTTCACTCTTTGCTAAGGCTTTCTATTGGTTGATTAATAAAGTTTCTGACACAGAATTGGTAGATGGGGCGCGTGATTTCCGTTTGATGACGCGTCAAGTTGTTGATGCCATCCTAGAGCTTAAAGAAGTTAACCGTTTTTCAAAAGGGCTCTTTTCATGGGTTGGCTTTGATGTAGCCTACGTCTCTTATGAAAATCGAGAACGCGTTGCCGGAGAAACCTCGTGGTCTTTCTGGAAATTATTGAACTATTCTCTTGATGGCTTTATCAACTTTTCCGAAGTGCCTTTGAAACTTGCTACTTGGGCAGGAACCTTTTCATTCTTAATTTCTTTGGTTGGAATTTTCTTTGTCGTTATTCGAAAACTAACCATAGGTGGGAGTGTTGCAGGCTGGGCAAGCCTTGTCTCAATCATTCTCTTTATCGGAGGAATCCAACTCTTAGCCTTAGGTATCATCGGGAACTACATTTCAAAGATTTTCCTAGAAACCAAGAAACGGCCGGTGTATATTGTTAAAGAAAAAGGGTGAAGAAAGCCAATTATTTATACAAATGAATTAGTTGAATAGAATTATAAATGAAAGCAGATTTTTTCTGCTTTTTTTGTTAGAATGAATCCAAAATCTATATTTGGGAGAAAAAATGAAAGAAAAAAACAACAAAGAGATAGTTTATCTCCTTGTATGCCTCGTTGTAGTCACTTTAATTTATTTATTAAATCACTTCACTCTCTATACATCTGATGATTTTGTATATAGATTTATTTATAAGGAACCATTTCCATCAGCTAATGAACAACCAGTAAGATCATTAGCTGATTTGATTACTTCTCAAATGAATCATTGGAAAGTTTGGAATGGTAGGTTTACTGGACATTCTATCGTTCAGATATTTATGCAATATAATAAGGAAGTTTTCAATGTATTTAATTCCTCTGTATTTTTGTCATTGGGAATATTAATAGATAGTTTAAGCTTTGAAATAGTTTCAAATAAGCATAGGAAACACCAAGTTTTATATTTAGCGATAATCTTTTTGATTTTATGGTGGTTTCTTCCAGAAATCGGAAAAACTGTATTATGGATTTCAGGATCAGGTAATTATTTATGGACAGCTGTCCTAGACTTACTATGGTTGAAGGTTGTATTGAGACGAAACCAATCTCCATATAATATATTATGGACAATTCCATTGGCTTTTTTTTAGGTGCAGGGAATGAAAATACCTCTCCAGCATTTATTCTGTTGATTAGTTTAATAATATTGTATGATGCTGTTTCTGAAAAAAGAGTAAGTGTTTCAAGAGTTTTAGAAATTGTAGCGGCTTGTATTGGTTTTCTTTTAATGCTAGCATCTCCTGGGTCTCAAAAGAGAGCAGGTGATATTCCCTTGTTTTACGACCTCAGCAATAAATTAGCTAATTTATTTCAAATGAGTTGGCAAAAATATTCGATATTATATATTGCTATATTAGTACTTTTAATTTATTCTCTTGTTAAATCTTATTTGAACAGAAAGCAATTTTTTTATTTCTTGTTTATAATGTGTGCTCACTTTGCTTGTATATACAGTTTAGTAGCAACAAATGAGCTTCCTGACAGGGTATTTTTTGGGGCAAGTGTATTACTTTGCTTAGCATTACTAATTTTATTACGTTTAATTTTGGAAGAGGTATTATTTCTCAAGAAACTGGCCTTGGTATTTTTATTACTACTAGTGATTAAATTTGGAATTTCTTATACTAAGGCGTTTAGTGATATAAATAGTACCTACAAAGTTGTGAGTATGCAATATCGTGAGATTTATCAAGCTAAAGAGAACGGACAATCCACTATTATTTTGAAACGTTATCCTAAACCTAAAACTTTATTTAATGCATATAATGGTACGAATAATTTAGGGGAGTCAAGAGATGCGTGGTTTAATAGATGGATGGCGGTATATTTTGGTATTGATAGTATCGAAAGTAGAGAATAATATTGAGTAAAAGCAGATTTTTTCTGCTTTTTTTGTTAAAATAAAACTAATAGTATTGAATTACGAGGAGAAAAATATGATTCTAGTAACAGGTGCAAATGGCCAACTCGGAACCGAGCTTCGTCACCTTCTTGACGAGCGTAACGAAGAGTATGTAGCAGTAGATGTGGCAGAAATGGACATCACTGATGCTGACAAAGTAGATGAAGTGTTTGCGGAAGTAAAACCAACCCTGGTCTATCACTGTGCTGCCTACACAGCTGTTGATGCTGCTGAAGATGAAGGCAAAGAACTTGACTATGCTATTAACGTGACTGGTACTGAAAATGTCGCTAAGGCTGCAGAAAAACATGGTGCAACGCTTGTTTATATTTCAACGGACTACGTTTTTAATGGTGAAAAACCAGTCGGTCAAGAGTGGGAAGTTGATGATAAACCAGATCCACAGACAGAGTACGGTCGTACAAAACGTATGGGTGAAGAGCTAGTTGAAAAACATGTGACTAACTACTACATTATCCGTACTTCCTGGGTGTTCGGTAACTATGGTAAAAATTTTGTCTTCACTATGCAAAACCTTGCTAAAACTCACAAGACGCTGACAGTCGTTAATGACCAACATGGCCGTCCAACTTGGACACGTACTTTGGCAGAGTTTATGACTTATTTAGCTGAAAACCGTAAGGAATATGGTTACTATCACTTGTCAAATGATGCAGCAGAAGATACAACTTGGTATGACTTTGCGGTTGAAATCCTCAAAGATACTGATGTTGAAGTGAAACCTGTTGATTCAAGTCAATTCCCAGCTAAAGCTAAGCGCCCACTTAACTCAACAATGAGTTTGGCTAAGGCTAAGGCTACAGGGTTTGTCATCCCAACATGGCAAGATGCTTTGAAAGAGTTTTACAAACAAGAAGTGAAATAAGAATACTTAATGAGCTTTTTAAGTTAAAAGAGAGAACGTGTGTCATGCTGTTCTCTCTTTTTTCATTGAGAATATGATATAATTAATGGAATATAGTTATCGAAAGAGAGTGAAATAATTGAAAAAAGTAACTGCCCAAAAGGTATTTTTCTGGAATATTTTAGGAAGTATGTCTTCAGCTGCTGTTTCAGTTATACTTCTTTTTATTGTTACACGTGCTTTAAATAGTGTTTCAGCGGATACCTATAGTTTTGCCTATGCGATTGCGAATCTCTTTGTTATTGTAGCAAGTTTTCAAGTTAGAGATTTCCAAGCGACAGATATAAGAGAGAAGTATTCTTTTGATACTTATTTCGTAACAAGGATTATTTCAAACGTTGCAATGGTTCTTCTTTTAGTGACGTATTTAATTTTTAATACAAATACTCACTCAAATCTAGGGATAATTTTTTGGGTATCTTTTTTCCGTGTTAGTGAAGCTTTATCGGATGTTTTTCAAGGATTATTTCAGCAGAAGGAACGTTTGGATATTGCCGGGAAATCACTGTTTTTGAGAAATACTATTTCAACAATTGTATTTGCTTTAACTCTAGTCATCTCAAAAAATCTATTGTGGTCCGTGATTTCACAAACTATTAGTTCATTTGTTTTTATTGCTCTATTCGATTACCCTCATTCAAAGTTCTTCCATCGCTTAAATCTTATGATTGTTAAGCCGAGTAATATTATCAATGTATTGAAAGATTGCTTACCTTTATTTATTAATGCTTTTTTGTTGGTCTCAATTTATAATCAGCCTAAATATGCTTTGAATGATATTTTTAATCAAGGTTTGATTGAAAATGGTGTTCAGCGAGATTTTAGTATTTTATTTACACCAATTTTTGCAATGAATCTTATGATTGTATTTCTTAGACCGATGATTACGCAACTTGCAGTCTTTTTAGAAGAAAAGAAGATTTCTCATTTTGTCACTTACAAGAATAATCTCTTCAAGATTTTATTTGGAACTTGTACATTAATATTTCTGATTGGTGCTTTTATAGCCATTCCAGCTTTGGATATTGTATATGGGACTAACCTTAAACAGTATCAGACTAGTTTTGTTGTTTTGTTGCTTGGAGGAATTGCAAGTACTTTTTCAACTGTATGTGATAACATTTTGACAATATTTAGGAAACAACATTTTTTAGTTATTTCCTTTATCGTAGGCTATATTGTGTCAATCTTAACTGCCAAGCCTCTAGTGTCGAAATTTGAAATTTTTGGAGCCTCATTATCATTTCTTTGTGCGATGATAGCATGGCTACTTGCTTCTCTAGTAATTTATTTTGTAACAAATCCATATACAATCTTTAGAAGGAAAAAATAAAATGAAATTTTCAATTATAGTTGCTGCATATAATGTGGCAGAGTATTTAGAAGAATGTATAGAAAGTCTTGTAAGTCAAAACTTCCCTGATTCTGAATATGAAGTTCTTATAGTTGATGATGGTTCTACAGATGGCCGAACAGGAATGATTTGTGATCAATTAACATCTGAATTTGAGGTAGTTAGAACCATTCATCAAGAAAATGGCGGATTATCTTCAGCGAGAAATACAGGAATTAAATATTCTAAGGGAGATTATTTACTATTTGTTGATGGTGATGACTTTTGGAGTAATCCAGACTTTCTTGATAAATTATCGAAGAACATTGATAAATTTCGAAGTGATGTAATTATATTTTCTTATAATAAATACTATGGATTAGATGATAGCGTCAGGGTTAGTTTTGATTTTGTTCCCGACTATGGAGGTACCAAAGAGAATATTAAAGGATTAGTCAAAAACGAGATTTTAACCGCTCCAGCTTGGAATAAATGTGTGAAAAAGAACCTGTTTGAACAAGGACTAGACTTCCCTATTGGTTTTTTATCTGAGGATTGTTTATATTGTGCGAAGCTATTAAAAATGATTTCTACTTATTCGATTTTAAATATAGATTGTTATCAATACAGACAGAATCGATTGGGAAGTATTACAAATATTGTAAAAGAAAAAAATGTAATTGATATTTTAAAGAGTATCGAAATTGGGTTAACTGATGTTAATAGACTTGACCCTGATGTTAAATATGCATTGAGTATTTACTTTGCGATTTCATATATCTCAATCCTTCCTTACGTTAATCAATATTCATCTCATCCTGAAATCCAACGTTTACTTAGAGAGTACAAATTCCTTCTTAAGTTTTTAGATGAGATAGAGAATAGACCATTCAGATACACTGGAATGATAACAAGATTATTTGGACTGAGATTATCAATTAAAATATTCCCATATTTGATGAAATTTTATAAAAAATAATAGATAGAAAGTATAATATGTCTAATCCAACCGTTTCAGTCATAATTCCTGTATATAATGCACAAGAGGGAATTAAACAATGTATGGATTCTCTTCTAAATCAATCATTTACAGATTTTGAGATTATTCTGTTAAATGATGGCTCTACAGATAATAGTTTAGAAGTTATTAAAAAGTATGCAGCTGATAATGATTTTATCCGAGTAATTGATAAAGAAAATGAGGGAGTTGCTAAAACCAGAAATAAGGGTATACAACTTGCTAATGGAAAGTACATTGTATTTATCGATAATGACGATTTTGTTGATTCAGATTATTTAGAGCGTTTTTATAATGAAATAGATCAAGAACAACTAGATATTGTTCTTGGTGGTTATAAGCGTGTTAATCAGGAAATGAAGACACTTTTTAAGCAAGATTTAACACAATCTGAATGGTCTAAGTATATAGTTGTTGCACCTTGGGCACGTATTTATCGAACTTCGTTTTTAACAGATAATAATATCCAGTTCTTTGACTATCCAATAGGTGAAGATGTTATCTTTACTTTGACTGCTTACAATCTAACAGAAAAAATTAAAATAATTGATTATAATGGCTATAATTGGTTTTTTAACGAGAAGAGTATATCAAACACATCTCAAAGAGGGTTTAATCCGAATATAGATATTGTGTATTTCTTGAGTCACTTGCTTCAAGTTGCTGGTGATTCAAAATATATTCGCTATTTTATTAAACGATATTACATATGGTACTTACTCTTTTCTGGAAGAGCAGCTTCAAGTTCATCATTTATGGATCAATATAGAAGAATTAAGCAATGGATTTCTAAAGAAAATCTTGATTCAAATTTAACACCATTATCATCCGAGATAACTGGAGAAAGAAATCAAACAGTTATTTCTGTAATGGCTTTTAGAACGTTGGAACGCTTAAGATTAGTTTCACTGTTTTCGAGATTTTACTGTAAAGGAAAGGAGAAGTAGATGAGAGTTTTAATGATAATTCCTGCTTACAATGAGGAGGAAAGTATTTTTGACACGGTAACGAGTATCTTGAGTTACCGCAAGAAAGTTGATTTTGATTTGGACTATGTGGTTATCAATGACGGATCAACAGATAAGACAAAACAGATTCTGGAAGATAATCATTTTAATGCTGTTAACCTTGTGATGAATCTTGGGATTGGTGGTGCGGTTCAAACAGGCTACAAATATGCACTAGAGCATGACTATGATGTAGCAGTTCAATTTGATGGCGATGGCCAGCATGATATTGAATCCTTGTCAGATTTACTAGAGCCAATTCGAAAAAATGAAGCAGACCTAGTTATTGGTTCTCGTTTTGTTGGTGATGTTAAGTCTGAATTTCAAACAACTTTTATGAGGCGCTTCGGAATTAGTGTTATTTCCAATCTTATCAAATGGACAACTGGACAAAGAGTTTTAGATACAACTTCGGGTTACCGTTTGGCTGATAAAGCTGTTATTAAACAGTTCGCTAAGCGTTATCCAATCAAGTATCCAGAACCAGAGACTATTGTTCATATTTTGAAACGTAAATATCGAGTTGTTGAACGACCAGCAAATATGTTTGAACGTACTGGTGGTGTTTCTTCCATTACGCCCATTAAATCGATTCGATATATGCTTGAAGTATGTTCGTCGATTGTTATTGCAGCCTTTATGAAGGAGAGTGAATAATGTCAGTTTTATCTATTGTGATGTTGGTAGCTTCCATCTTTTTCCTTTATCTAGTCATTAGAAATATTAATAAGAATAATATCTTATTTGAACAGGCTTTCATGTGGATTGTCATCAGTCTGGTATTGATTGTTATTTCTATTTTTGATGTTATTCCTGGTTATTTTGCTAGGTTACTTGGATTTGAATTGACATCGAATTTTTTACTTTCGCTAGCTATTTTTTTCTTGTTAGTGATCGCTTTTTTACAAACCATGACTTTATCAAAACAAAAAGAACAGATAAAGCATTTGGTTCAGGAATTATCTATTCTCAAAAGTCATGTAGAAGAGAAAGAGGAAAAGAATGAAAGATAATCATACTTGGGTGATTTGCGCTTATGGAAAAAGTGATTATCTAGAGGCTTGTATTCAATCTTTGAAAAATCAAACTCTCCAATCACAAATTATCTGTTATAGTTCAACACCACTTGATTCGATTAAGGATCTTTGTCAGCGTTATGCTATCCCATTTTATACGAAACAAGGTGGAGGAATTGGTAAGGATTGGAATAATGCCATTTCTTTTGTAGGAACAAAATATGCTACTATCGCCCATCAGGACGACTACTATGAGTCAAGATATGCAGAAAAAGTATTGGCCAAGATGGAAAAAACTAGTGATGTTCTAATCGGATATTCCGATTATTTTGAAGAAAAAAATGGTCTTAAGATCCCTGCAAATACAAACCTCAAGATTAAAACCTTGATGCTAAAAACAATGAATCTTTTTCCTAGTAGTCATTTTTGGCGTAACCGCGTAATGGCTTTTGGTAATCCAATTTGTTGTCCAGCTGTCACCTATAACCTTGAAAAATTGAAGAATTTCTATTTTGATGAGGAAATGAAGGTTAGCCTTGACTGGTATGCTTGGTATAAGATTAGTGAATACCAGGGACGTTTTGTCTATATATCAGATAAGTTAATGTGTCACCGAATTCATGAGGAATCTGAGACTTCTAAGACAATTGCTGATAATACTCGTAGTCAAGAAGATTTGTATATGTACCAACTCTTTTGGCCAAAATGGATAGCAAATCTCTTAATGAAACAGTATGTGAAGAGTCAGAAGACGAATAATTGATTTGTTTTTATATTCATAGCAATGGCGACTTGAACAGTCGCTTTTCTTTTTGTATTAGGAAAAAAGCCCAGAAAATGGTATAATTGAGTGGATTGTAATTTGTAAGAAAGGAAATAATATGCAACACGTTTTTATTATCGGAAGTCGTGGACTTCCGGCTCAATATGGTGGTTTCGAGACCTTCGTGGACCAATTGGTCTCCAATCGAGTATCACCGAATATCAAGTACCATGTTGCTTGCCTTTCTAATGATCAAGCCTACTATCATTTTGACTACAAGGGTGTAGATTGTTTTACGATTAAAGCACCCAAACTTGGGCCTGCGCGGGTCATTGCCTATGATATGATGGCCATCAATTATGCCTTGAAGGTCATTAAGAAACAAGGAATTGAAAAACCTATTTTTTATATTTTGGGCAATACCATCGGGGCCTTTGTGGCGCCTTTTGTACGCAAGATTCATAAGATGGGCGGCCAATTCTATATCAATCCAGATGGACTGGAGTGGAAGCGGGCCAAGTGGGCCAAGACAATCCAAGCCTATCTCAAGTATTCTGAAAAAATCATGACGCGTCATGCGGATTTGGTGATTTCAGACAACCCGGGTATTGAATCCTATATCAAGGAATCCTATCCTTGGTCCAATACGACCTATATTTCCTATGGCACGGATTTATCTCCGACCAGCCTGACCAGTCAGGATAGGAAAGTCAGAGAACTATATCAAAAGTGGGAGACACACGAGAAAAACTATTACTTAATCTTGGGTCGCTTTGTTCCAGAAAATAATTACGAGACCGCCATTCGTGAATTTATGGCCTCTTCTACCAAGAGGGATTTGGTCATCATTTGTAACCATGAAGGCAATCCCTATTTTGAAGAGCTTCGGGTTCGAACAGATTTTGATCAGGATCCACGTGTCAAGTTTGTAGGAACGGTTTATGATCAAGATCTGTTGAAGTATATCCGTAAAGAAGCCTTTGCCTATATTCATGGCCATGAAGTGGGCGGAACCAATCCGGGACTCCTAGAAGCTCTTGCTCAGACGGATCTGAATTTAGTTTTAGGAGTCTCCTTTAACCAAACGGTTGCAAAGGACACAGCCCAATATTGGACCAAAGAGACTGGGAATTTGGCGCATTTGATCGACCAGGTCGATCCTTTGGAAGATGTATCTGAATGGGGTCAACGAGCCAAAGCCAATATGAAGCAAAACTTTATCTGGGAAAAAATTGTAGGTGAGTACGAGGAATTATTTTTATCATGAAAGTAAATATCTTGTTGTCCACCTATAATGGTGAGCAGTATCTAAAAGAGCAGGTCAAAAGTATCCAAGACCAGACCTATCGGGACTGGCAACTCTTGATCCGAGATGATGGATCAACCGATGGTACGGTAGAGATCATTCAAGAGTTGGTGGCGCAGGATGAGCGCATTCGCTTTATCAATCAAGGTGCTATCGAAAATCTTGGTGTCATCAAGAGCTTCCATGCCCTCTTGAAATATGAAAAAGCAGATCTTTATTGCTTCAGTGACCAAGATGATGTTTGGCTTCCTGAAAAAATTACTCTTCAAGTAGCAGAAGCGGCCAAGCACCCTCAAGAAGTACCTTTGCTAGTCTACACAGATTTAAAAGTAGTCGATGAAAACTTGAACGTGCAGCATGAAAGTATGATTCGCACCCAGTCTGATCATGCCAATACGGAACTGATTCAAGAATTGACAGAAAATACAGTAACTGGCGGAGTTGCTATGATTAACCATGCCCTGGCGGAATTATGGACAGGTCAAGAAAATCATGCACTCCTTATGCATGATTGGTATTTAGCCTTACTAGCAACTGCCTTTGGAAAGCTCATCTATATCGATCAGCCGACAGAATTGTACCGTCAGCACAGTAGCAATGTTCTGGGGGCTCGTACCCTTAGAAAACGGGTCAAAAACTGGGTTCGCCCTCATATTCTTTTTGCTAAATATTGGAATCTCATTGAGTCCAGTCAAGAACAAGCAAAAAATCTATTGGATCTGCCTGTCAGTTCCCAAACTAAAGAAATCATTGAAAACTTTGTTACCATTATGGACGTACCGCTAAGAGAACGTTTGAGACGGATTCGTCAGTATGGTTATCGGAAGAACCGAGCCTTTCACACCGTTGTGTTTACTAGCTTGGTTTTGACAAAGTTTGCATATCGAGGTAAAAAATAATGTTTGACGTTTTTAATCAGAAAAATCGAATTTTATTAAGAGAATTAATCAAAACAGACTTTAAATTACGCTACCAAGGATCAGCGATTGGTTATCTTTGGTCGATTTTAAAACCCCTGATGACCTTTACGATCATGTATATTGTCTTCATTCGATTCTTACGCTTAGGTGGAGATGTTCCCCATTTCCCAGTTGCCCTCTTGTTGGCCAATGTAATCTGGGGCTTCTTCTCAGAAGCCACATCTATGGGGATGGTGTCGATCGTTAGTCGAGGCGACCTATTGCGGAAGTTGAACTTCTCAAAACACATCATTGTCTTATCTGCAATTTCAGGAGCAGCGATTAACTTTGTCATTAACCTTGTTGTCGTGTTGATTTTTTCATTCTTTAATGGGGTGACATTTTCTTGGACAGCTTTGATGGTGATTCCGTTGTTCTTTGAGTTATTCTTGATGGCGACAGGATGCGCATTGATCTTAGCGACATTTTTTGTTCGTTTCCGTGACTTAGGTCAAGTTTGGGAAGTACTCTTGCAAGCTGGCTTGTATGCGACGCCAATTATCTACCCGATTAGCTTTATTGCAGACCAAAATCCATGGGCGGCTAAGTTGGTCATGATGAATCCTTTGGCTCAAATTATTCAAGACATGCGTTACTTCTTGATTGATAAAGCTAACACTCCAGTATGGCTTTTGGTGCAGAATAAGTATTTGGTTCTGACCCCTTATGTTTTGCCAATTCTTATTTTTGTCGCTGGCTTTGCTTACTTTAACAAACATGCTAAGAAATTTGCGGAGATTCTCTAATGACAGATAAACAAATTGCAGTAAAAGTAGACCATGTCAGTAAGTACTTTAAGTTGCCAACAGAGGCAACCAATAGTCTTCGAACTGCCCTGGTCAATCGCTTCAAAGGAATCAAAGGCTACAAAGAGCAACACGTCCTCAAGGATATTTCTTTTGAGGTAGAAAAAGGAGACTTTTTCGGGATCCTCGGAAGAAATGGTTCTGGGAAATCAACCCTCTTAAAAATTATTTCTGAAATCTATGTACCGGAAAAAGGTACTGTCACTATCGATGGGAAACTGGTGTCTTTTATCGAGCTTGGTGTGGGTTTTAACCCAGAGCTTACTGGACGTGAAAATGTCTACATGAATGGAGCTATGCTGGGCTTCTCGACAGCTGAAATTGATGCCATGTACGATGATATCGTAGACTTTGCTGAGTTGCATGACTTCATGAACCAAAAACTCAAGAACTACTCATCAGGAATGCAGGTTCGTCTAGCTTTTTCGGTTGCGATCAAGGCCCAGGGTGATATCTTGATTTTGGACGAGGTACTAGCAGTAGGAGACGAAGCCTTCCAGCGCAAGTGTAACGATTACTTCCAAGAACGCAAGAAATCAGGGAAAACCACTATCCTAGTTACCCATGATATGGGAGCCGTTAAGAAATATTGTAACAAGGCTGTTTTGATAGAAAATGGATTGGTGAAGGCAATCGGGGATCCTTTTGACGTTTCTGATCAATATAGTTTTGATAATTTGGAATCGAATTCTCATCATAATGGAAATGAAGACGAGGGCTTGGATACAACGAAAGTTGAAGGTTTTACAGCTATATTGCTTTCTCCTAAGAAAGTAACTCCTGATGATGAGGTTGTTATTGAGTTTTCATTTGATCTATTAGATGATTCTGTGAATCCTCATATAGCCTTTTCATTTATTGATATTTCTACTGGGAATGGACTTTATAATGATAATTCCATGGATATTCCATTATCTGGTGTCGGACCCAAAAAAATCACTTATAAATGTAAGTTGCCGTACTTTAATCATGTGAAGTTAAGATTAGTAGCATTTTTAAGAGACGAAAATCAAGAAAACTTAGCAATATTGTCGACAACAAACCCTCCAGTCTTTTCAATTGATCGGGTTGTGGATCGGACCAATCGTTCAGAGTTGGATTCTTCTACTGGATTGTTAGTCCGTCAAGGCAAGTGGGAATAATACCTTTGGTGTGGGCTATGAAAATTTTATTTGTTTCTCCTGTTGGAGCCATGTTTAGTGGAGCAGAAGTATCGATTGTGAACCTGATGAAATTGTTAGTTCAGCAAGGTCATGAAGTTTACAATGTAATACCGGATAATGCTCCACACATCGATAAAGACTATCTCCGTCATATGGATACCACTGGAATTAAACTATTTCAGTTAAAAACCAATCAGTGGTGGTGGCCTGAATCTAAAACGCTGGATATTTCCGATTTAGAAATCCAAGCTTCTCAACAAAAGAATATTGATGAAGTAAGAGAAATCATTCAGAATGAACAGATTGAACTGGTTATTTCGAATACAGTAAATGTGTTTCAGGGAGCTATCGCAGCTGCATGTGAAAAGGTGAGACATTTTTATATTATTCATGAATTTCCTTTTGGCGAGTTTGGCTATTATAAGGACCTAATTCCCTTAATTGATGATTTGTCTGATAAAATTTTTGTAGTTGAAGGGGAATTATACCACACTCTAACGAATTATTTTACCACTGATAAATTGATCCCGTTTATTCCCTATACAGAAGTTCAAGAGCGTCCTCTTAAGAATTCTACTATTTCTCGTTTTGTATCAATCGGTGGGATTAACGAACGAAAAAATCAGCTTGAGTTGCTTGCAGCCTATAATCACTTAAATCGGAAAGATATCGAACTGGTCTTCATCGGAGGATGGGATGAGCAATACAAAAAGTTGATGGATGACTATATTCAAACGCATCATCTAGATCGTGTGACGTTTGTTGGGTTTCACTCGGATCCATGGTCCTTGGTGACAGATAAGGATATCCTCGTCTTGCCTGCTACATTAGAAACATTTTCTTTGGTATTTGTGGAATCAGTCCTAAATGGTGTTCCTGCAATCATTTCCGATAATTTAGGTCATTTATCTTCGAGTAAATTTTTAGAAACTGGAAATTTATATTCACTAGGGGATAGGGATTTGCTAAGTCAACAAATGGCTACAGTGATGGATAATTTTGATAGCTATAAAGAAAAACAATTACTGGATCAAGAACTTGCTCGAAAGAAATATAATCTTAAGACAATTTATGCTGGTTTTAGAGAATATATCGAGGAAAGAACGCCAATTGTTAACAATAAACTATCGTCCAAGTATGCTCGATTTTTGGGGATGAAATTCAAGAATCGTGATATCGAAGTGATTGGTAAATCTCAAGTGGTAATTTCAGCTTCTAATGATGGGCTCCATTCAGTCTACCATGAAATAACAAAAGAGAGAATGGAAAATACGGGCACCATTATCTTTCAGCTTGAAAATGAAAAGAGTCTAAAAATATTACTTTCAGAATCTCCAAGCTCTTATAAAAAATTGTCATTGATAGCATTGGAGGATCAAAGAGAAATTCCTCCTGTAACTTCAAACGGAATTGATTTCGAGGATGTTTTGGTTTTCTTTAATACCCATCCACATATTCTTTTTGATCTTTCGAATAGTTCAGGTAATCAATTTCAATTCTCCTATGAAAAAGAAAGTGACAAAGAATTTAGCAGACACCTATTCAACTTACATGAGAAACATAAAAAATTATCTCATGAATACAATTCCGTCATCGAGAAACATAAAAAATTATCTCATGAATACAATTCCGTCATCCATTCGCTCCGTTGGACCATTCCAACAAAGATTTTGAAATTCTTAAGAATAAGGAAATAATATGGAACGTTTACTTTTATATGTTCATTACAATAAGTTTAATTTTATTAGTGGGCATGTACTCTATCAATTAGAAAAAATTCGTCCCTTGTATTCACGGGTGGTCTTTATCTCCAATAGTCAGCTACCAGAAGATGTGAAGGACCATTTGTCCAATCAACAGTTGGTGGATGATATTCTTGAGCGCCAAAATAGTGGCTTTGACTTCGCTGCTTGGCGGGATGGAATGAAGACAGTCGGCTTTGATCAACTGTCTCACTTTGATTCTGTTACCCTCATGAATGATACCTGCTTTGGACCGCTTTGGGATTTAGAATCCATTTATCAGCAGTTTGAAAATGATCTTGAAGTAGATTTCTGGGGAATGACCAATTACCGGAAAGACAAGGATTTTAACGAGCATATTCAAAGTTATTATCTTAGCTTTAAAAAACAGGTTATTGAATCATGTTCTTTCCATGAATTTTGGCAGGGTGTTCAAGACTTTACCAATGTTCAAGATGTGATAGATAACTACGAAACCAAGATCACAACAAATTTCTTGGATGCTGGTTTTCGATATAAAACTGTCTTTCATACCATCCATGAAGATACAACTGGGATGCTCCATCCAGACTTTTCCTACTACAATCCTACAGCGATTCTCAAACATAAGGTTCCTTTTATCAAGGTCAAGTCCATTGCAAACAATCAAGGAATCATGCCCTATATTTTTGATGAATTGGAGCGTGTATCAGACTATCCATTAGACCTGATTCTCAACCATATGTCTATGATTGATCGTCCGGACTATCCTTATCTCTTGTCTCGTAAGTACTTGAAAAACCAAGAATTGACAGGAGATTTCGATAAAAAAGTTGCGGTTCATCTCCATGTCTTTTATGTGGACCTCTTGGAAGAATTTTTAGATGCTTTCCAAGATTTTCATTTCGCCTATGACCTATGGATTACGACAGATATAGAAGAGAAGAAACAGGAAATTGAGCAAATTCTATCTCGTCGTAGTCAAGATGCGACGATTGTAGTGACTGGAAATATTGGACGAGACGTGTTACCAATGCTGCTCTTAAAAGAGAAACTCTCGCGCTATGATTATGTCGGTCATTTCCATACCAAGAAATCCAAAGAAGCAGATTTCTGGGCGGGTGAATCCTGGCGGAAAGAATTGATCGATATGCTAGTCAAGCCGGCAGATCAAATCCTTGCCAATATGGAGGCCAATCCAAAAGTCGGAATCACCATTGGAGATATTCCAACCTACTTCCGTTACAATCGAATAGTGGTTGCCTGGAATGAAGCTCTCATTTCACCAGAGATGAACAAGCTCTGGCAACGGATGGGAGCGACCAAGAATATTGATTTCAAGAATCTTAATACCTTTGTCATGAGTTATGGTACTTTTGTTTGGTTTAAATATGATGCATTGAAACCCTTGTTTGATTTGAATTTGACAGTATCAGATGTTCCAGCTGAACCTCTTCCTCAAAATTCAATTCTTCATGCGATTGAACGCTTATTAGTCTATATTGCTTGGGATCAAAAATATGACTTTAGGATTTCCCAAAACCCACACGTTCTCACACCATTTATCGATAATAAGCAGTTGAACAATCGTGAGGATCTCCAACCACATACCTTTGTGGATTTTAATCAAATTGGTGGGATTAAGGGAGCTTTGAAGTATATTGTGATAGGTCCAGCAAGAGCTGTGAAATATATTCTCAAAAGGTTATTGAGTAGAAAGTAGTGTATGTATTGTGAAAATTATAAATAAGACAAAAATAGTTAATATTATTATTTCGGTATTTCTGATTTTATTTTCGAAGGTGTTCTTAGCTAGTTTATTTGACTTCACTATCAATACCAATGTTTATCTTTTAATTCTGGGTGTAATAATGTATTTTGTAATTTTCGATCCAACAGATAAACAAAAATTACCGATAAACGCTTTCTTTTTGATTATTATATTTGGAACAATTATTTCTGTTGTAAAACCAGTTCAGTACGGTTTAGACGAGGAGTCACATTTACCAAATGTAATCAGTGTTTCGGATAGTCCAATTTTCAAATATTCTAAAGAAAAACTAACAGACTATGATTCGGTATTTGCATATGATTCTCTTAGGAATCCTGCTAAAAAAGATAAAAATTATTGGTTAAATGTTGAACATAAAAAAAGTAAGATTAGCGGGGTTAAGACTGGATTCGACAATCCAGCATATATTCCTAGTTCAATAGGATGGAATATTGGTAGGATTATTTCAAATAAAGTGTATATCTCTTACTTTTTAGGAAGAATATTTGAGGTGCTAGCATTTGCTTTAATAGTATTTTTTGCTTTGAAAATAAGTAAGTCTTATAGAGAAGTCATCTATTTGTTTTCTACTTTTCCTGCAGTCTTGTATATTATAGCGGGTTATCATTATGATTATCTGTATTTTGGTGCGAGCATGTTTAGTCTTGCTTTACTAACAAATGTTCTTAGTGGAAGCCATAAAATTGATAGAAGGTATGCAATCGCTTTTCAATGTTCAACCTTGCTTTTTTCATTTTCAAAATTTCCGTTTGTACTAATTGGCAGTCTATTCTCCGTTTTACCTAATAAATACTACGAGAATAAATCGGTGAGAATTTTAAGTTCAATTTTGTTCTTTTTGAATTTATTAGTCTCATTTATTTATGCTGGAATAATTAAGTTATTTCCTTCTAAAGGTGCCCTTTCAGGAAATGGACCGGGAATTTACTATTTTATAACCCATCCTTTGCCTTTAATTAGAACTTTATTCCAAGCACCGTATGGTATTATTAATGACTTTGTTTCTGAGCCATTAAAATACGTCAAAGAACCATCAGCATTTTTAATTGCTATATCAACAATAATATTCTTTTTACTCTTATTTATTGTTGTAATGAGAAATAAGATTGAACTTCCAAAATTCTTTAAATATTTTAGCCTTATTTTGCTTATAGCAATTGCTTCTCTGATAGTGATTGCCATATCTGGAGATCCTAGAGTATACCATAAAGGAGATATTATTGTTGGTGGCGTTCAAGGCCGTTATTATTATTTTATCCTTATGTTCATGCCACTTTATTGTGGCTCCTGGTTTAGAAAATTATTCGGCATTGCTGAAACTGTTACGAGTGAAAACTTAAATTTTGAAAGTACTTTACAATATTTGTTAGTGTATCTAAATATCCTAACTATAAGTATCGGCATATATACTCAGTTATAGACATAATTTATCTTTGTTTGAGGTATAATCGAAGCTCTCCCAATACAGATAGAAGGAAGTCAATAAATCAGAAAATGTTTTTCTTCTTTTGTTGTTTCAGAGTTTGGTCAAAGAAAAAATCATCAGCTGTGTAACTTCCCCTCCCACTTACGAATAAGTAAGTAGGAGGTTTTTTCTTATGTATAGTATTGTAGCTGAGGAGTCGGGGCTTTTGCCTCGTGAGCGTCTCTTACAAAAGGGTGCAGAGGTCTTGTCTGACCAGGAACTGTTGGCGATAGTGCTGCGAACGGGGACGAGGTCTGAGTCGGTCCTATCCATGGCCAACCGTATTTTAAAAGGAATGACGAGTTTGGCGGATTTGTCTCGCTTGTCCTTGAATGAGCTTCAAAAAATTCCTGGTATTGGGCGTGTGAAATCCATTGAGCTGAAGGCTATGGTGGAGTTGGCTAAGAGGATTGAGAAGGCTGAGTTGGCTCGTTCTGAGCAGATTATGTCTAGTCAGCAGGTGGCACGTCGCATGATGTTAGATATTGGTGACAAGCCTCAGGAGCATCTGGTGGCCATCTACCTTGATACGCAGAATCGTATTATTCAGCAAAAGACGGTCTTTATTGGTGGGGTTCGCCGTTCGATTGCCGAGCCGCGTGAGATTTTGTATTATGCTTGTCATCTGATGGCAACTTCCTTGATTGTGGTCCACAATCATCCTTCGGGGGAAGCCTATCCTAGTCGCAATGATATTGATTTTACTCAAAAGATTAAGAGGTCCTGTGACGACTTGGGAATTTGTCTTCTTGACCATCTGATTGTTGGAAAATCAACTTATTATTCCTTTCGTGAGGAGAGGGAGGATTTTGAACTTTAAGTAGAGTCTATAAAGACACAAGAAAAGCAACTGAATGCAGTATCAGTTGCTTTTAAAGTTCGTTTACAACGTATTCAAAGAGTTTGAGGTCTTCTTCACGTTTGTGTAGGAGAAGTTCTGGATGCCACTGAACACCAAGGTAACGAAGATCTGGTGTGTTTGATTCAATAGCTTCGACAGTATTATCCTCAGGATCACGCGCAATAACACGGAGGTCAGAGGCCAAGTGTTTAATACTCTGATGGTGGAAAGAGTTGATAGAGGTTTCTAGACCGTAAATCTCCGCTAACTTACTGTTTTTGTCGATAATAATTTCGTGGTAAAGGTAATCGGAAGGCTTATCCTGCCAGTGCCTTTCAATATCTTGATGAAGACTACCACCAAGGGCAACATTCATGAGTTGTGTTCCACGACAGATTGAAAAAATCGGTTTCTTTTGTTTGGTAGCTTCTTCAATTAGAGCCATCTCAAAGAGATCACGTTCGAGGAAAAAGTCATCCTCACAGGCATGATTTTCTTCGTTGTAGAATTTAGGGTCAATGTTTTGACCGCCGATGAGGATAAGCTTGTCAATCATGGAAATATAGGTTTTAGCCTCCGAAGGATCAGATACTGGTAGAAGGATTGCTAGACCACCAGCTTTTTGAACTCCTTCCACAAAACCAGATGGGGCATAAGACCAGTTGATATCTTCATGGGCTGGATTAGCTCTTACATTAGTTGTGATACCTATGATTGGTTTAGTCATTGTTTCTCCTTGCTTTTTCTTCTTCTTTCATGAAATAGAGTAGGGTTTGTAGTTCACTAGTCAGGTCTACGTATTGGAGAACCACGTGGCGTGGAAGGTTGAGGTTGACTGGGGAAAAGCAGAGGATGCCTTCGATTCCAGCATCAACCAAAAGCTCAGCCACCTCCTGTGCCTTGACTGATGGCACTGTCAGGATGGCCGTTTTGATATCTTCCTGGGCAATCTTGTCCTTAATCTGGGAAATCCCATAGATAGGAATATTGTCTTCGGTTTGAGTTCCAACCAGTTCGTTATCGTCTGTATCAAAAGCCATAACCAGCTGCATGCGGTTACGTTCTTGAAAACGGTAGTGAAGAAGAGCACGTCCGATATTTCCTACTCCTACAAGGACCACCTTAGTTGTCGCATTATCATTAAGGAGTTCTGCGAAAAATGTCATCAGCTTACTAACGTCATAACCAAAACCACGACGACCTAACTCACCAAAATAGGAGAAGTCACGACGCACTGTAGCAGGATCAATTCCAATTGCTTCAGCAATTTGTTTGGAACTTGTTTTGTCGATATTTTCACGATGGAATCGTTTGAAAATTCGATAATAGAGAGAGAGACGTTTAGCAGTAGCGTTTGGAATGTTTTTCTCATATGTCATTGATCGCATTTCCCTTCTTGAATTAATATGATTCATTTATATTATTTTAGGAAAGGTTTGTGAAGATTGCAACAAAATAGTATAAATGATGCGATATAAATAACCTATCACTAGGATAGGTTATTTATATATCTAAAAATGGTTTAGACCTCTTCTTGCTCAAAAACTTGACGGTCTACTAAACTCTGCATCAAGAAGTAGAATTTTTCTTGTAAGATATGGTGGTCTTCATTTTTAAAGATATTAATGTTACGAAGGCCAGATTTGTCTGTGATTGACAATTTGAAACCTGTCAAATCTTTGTTAATAGTGATCTTTAGTGGGAAACCTTCACCTGAGTTAGGCACTTTTTCGAGTAGACGGTGTAACTCGTAGTTTCCAATTTTATTTTGTACAAAAGTTGTATCACGAAGGGTGAATTTTTTGACATTAGAGCTGATGGTGTAACGGTATTTACAGTCAGCCAAATGGATGCTTTTTTCAAATGCCATCTTAGTCTCCTATGATTTGATTAAGTTTTTCTGCTAGGGACTGAAGTTCTTCAGCAGTGTTTTCCTCTGATAAACTAACGCGGATAGCTGTTTTAAGCTTGTCAGAATCCTTGCCATATAGGGATTGGATGACGTGGCTTGGGTCAACAGTTCCAGCAGTACAAGCAGATCCAGTTGAGACAGCAAATCCAGCCAAGTCTAACAGGGTTAAGAGAGGCCCATTTTCCTTGCCAGAAAAACTAATGTTGATAACGTGAGGTAGACTGGGTCCTACGCTGTTAATCTCGTAAGGAACAGTGAGAGAATTAAGGAACACCTGACGGATCGTTTCAACATGCTTGTAATTGTCTTGGTAGTTTTTACTAGCTTGTTTGTAAGCTGCGGTCATGCCTGCAATACCGACAAGATTTTCAGTGCTGGCACGACGCTTTTCCTCTTGTTCACCACCGTGGAGTAGGTTGTCAAAGTGCAAATCATTATGATAGAGCAGGCCGACACCTTTAGGTCCATGAAATTTATGAGCACTGATTGAGAGAAAATCGACACCGAGTTCTTCTGGGTGAATTGGAAGTTTTCCTGCAACTTGAACAGCATCCACGTGGAAAGCAGCCTGGTGGTTGGTGAGCAGGTCACCAATTTCCTTAATAGGAAGTAACTGACCAGTTTCATTATTGGCATACATGACAGAAACCAGAATAGTATCGTCCCGTAAGGCCTCAGCAATCTGTTGGGCTGTAATGACCTGATTGACCGGCTGGATATAAGTAACCTCAAAACCAAAACGCTCTTCCAGGTAGGCCATGGTGTGAAGGACAGAGTGATGCTCGATAGCAGTCGTAATCAAATGTTTCCCCCTAGCTTGATTGGCAAGGGCATAACCTTTGATAGCTGTATTGTTACCCTCAGTCCCACCAGAGGTGAAAATGAGTTTTCGAGCAGGAACTTGAAATTGCTTGGCCATTTCTTCACGAGCCTCACGGAGTTCCTTAGAAGCCTGACGACCATAAGCATGTAGGCTGGATGGATTTCCAAAGGTTTCAGTCATGACATGTGTCATCGCTGAGATAGCAGCAGTATTCAAAGGAGTAGTTGCTGCATTATCCAAATAAACCATAAATTATTCCTCGTTGGCAGTATATGCAAAAAGTGGGCTAAGTGGTTGACGTTCAAAGATACGGGTAATAGCATTAGCGATAAGCTCACTTGCTGAAAGGTATTTAACACTTGTAGGAACATTTTCTTTAGTTGCAACTGAATCTGTAACCAAGATTTCTTTGATTGGAGAAGCGTTGAGGACTTCACCGGCACCACCAGCAAAGAGCCCGTGACTAGCTACTGCATAGATGTCATTAACCCCACCACGTTCTAGGATTTTAGCCGCTTCGGCAAAAGTTTTACCCGTATTAAGGATATCATCAACCAAGATCGCAGTTTTACCTTCAACCTCACCGATGATGTAGCCTTCTTCACGTCCCGTATCATCTTGAGCATAATCAATAATAGCGATTGGAGCATCAAGATATTCAGCCAAGCTACGAGCACGTTTAACACCAGAATTTTTAGGGCTAACAACGACAACGTCTGCACCAGTCAACCCTTTTTCGTTGTAGTATTCAGCAAAAAGAGGGATAGTAAAGAGATTATCCACGGGGATGTCAAAAAAGCCTTGAACTTGGACAGCGTGAAGGTCAAGCGTCAAGACACGGTTGACACCAGCTTTAACCAACATATTGGCAATCAATTTAGCAGTGATTGGTTCACGTGAAGCAGCAATACGGTCTTGACGTGCATAACCAAAATAAGGCATAACTACATTGACAGAGTTAGCACTGGCACGTTTGCAGGCATCAATCATGATGAGCAATTCCCAAAGGTGGTCGTTAACAGGGTTGCTAGTAGATTGAATGATGTAAATATCGTCTCCACGAACAGACTCTTCAATGTTAATCATGATTTCACCGTCAGAAAATTGACGTGAAGATACTTTTCCAAGTGGCAATCCGGTATTCTCAGCAATTTTTTCAGCAATTTCTGGATTTGAGCTGAGCGAGAACAATTTCAATTTTGGGTTTGCTTTTTGATGTACCATGACGATGGTGACTCCTTTAAAAAAATAAGATGCGAAGCCCAATTAGGGCTATTATAATAAAACTACAGATGCTTCTATTTTAACAAAAAAAAATAGAAATTTCAGCCTTCAGAAAGCGATATTGATGAAAATTGACGAACCATAAATCACTGAATCATTTTTGTATGCGTTTTTAGACAGAAGAGAGATTGTGGAAGTTGCCACAAGTACCAAATTGTTTTTGTATATATAAAAAAGACAAGGGTTGATCCTTGTCTTAAAATGAAGTAAATGGTTTTTATAGACGTTTTTACGGTGGAGAGTCCGCCTCAGAACGGATCAAAAATGACTAGCAGAATTTCTATAAACTCACATTTCACCAACTAGTCTTTATCTCGCTTTAGGGTTGCTATAAAACGTGCAACCTTACTCTTGGCATACTTAAAGTTAATATTATTTTCCTTAAGAAAGGCATAAAAGTCGTCTTTACCTCTCTTAGCATCTGAAACTTCCAACTCAAGCTCATAGTCTTTCTTATCAGCATAGACATTGACATCAAGTGCCATGAGACCAATATTGGTCTGGTATTCACGACGGGTTGTGGTTAAATGTCCAAGGATGGTTAGATCCTCTAACTTAACACCACGTTCTAGAAGAATGGACTTGATTTGGCATTCAGGGAAGTCAAGAGACTTGGTCATAGCCTTAGCCTCTGAACAGTCCATGGTGACATTGTATTCCATATTTCCGACCTTTTCAGGAATTTTTAAGGTCAACTCACCATGAGTGGGAAGGGTTCTGATACGTAAAGACAACCTTTTATTCCTCATGTCACCTTGGGGTGTATCAATGTAGTAATTGGTTTGCGTAACAGGTGTTACATGGGAGAAAAGCACTGCTAAACGATTATACTCGTCTTTGGTGAGCAGAGTCTTGTACTCTATCTCTAAATGGTTCATGTGTGTCCTCCCTTGTTCTTTTAAATGTGGTATAATATAACAGATTGTATTTATTTTATAAAAAACTAAAGCTTTTGACAAGGAGGAATCCTATCTTGACCATGGATTGGGAACAATTTTTAGACCCCTATATTCAGGCCGTAGGTGAGCTCAAAATCAAGCTCCGAGGCATTCGTAAACAATTTCGTAAGCAAAACCGTCACTCGCCTATTGAGTTTGTGACGGGACGTGTGAAGTCAGTGGCTTCCATTGAGGAGAAAATTGCCCTTCGTGGTCTTTCGATTGAAAATTTGGCTCAAGATATGCAGGATATCGCTGGTCTCCGAGTCATGGTCCAATTTGTCGATGATGTGGATGAGGTTTTGGCTTTGCTTCGTCATCGTAGTGATATGACGATTGTTTCAGAGCGAGACTATATCAGAAACCGTAAAAATTCGGGTTATCGCTCTTATCATGTTATTATCTCTTATCCCGTTGATACCATAGATGGTCGTAAGGAAATTCTTGCAGAGATTCAGATTAGGACTTTGGCCATGAACTTTTGGGCCATCATTGAACATTCTCTTAATTACAAGTATCAGGGGAATTTTCCTGAGGAAATTAAACTTCGCTTGGAAACTACGGCCCGCATGGCTTATGAGCTTGACGAAGAAATGCGGAAGATACGTGATGATATTAGAGAAGCCCAGTTGCTCTTTGATCCAATTAATAGAACTTTGAAGGATAGTGTAGGAAATAGTGATGACACAGATGAAGACCTCTTCGGATGAGATGAAGGTAGCTATTATTGCCAATGGCAAACCCCAAAGTAGGCGTGTTGCCTCGAAACTTTTTAATGCCTTTCGAGATGATCCTGATTTTTATTTGACCAAGAAAAATCCAGATGTGGTCATCTCAATTGGTGGTGATGGTATGTTGCTATCGGCCTTTCATATGTATGAAAAAGAGCTTGCGCGTGTGCGTTTTGTAGGGATTCACACGGGTCATCTAGGCTTTTATACGGATTATTTGGACAGTGAAGTGGATCAATTAATCGAGACGCTTCGAAAAGATAGTGGTGCAAAGATTTCTTACCCTCTTTTGAATGTCAAATTGACCCTGGCTGCTGGTCGTTCTTTTACGTCAATTGCCCTCAATGAAGCAGCAATTAAGCGTAATGAGAAAACCATGGCAGCAGATGTTTGCCTTAATGATGTCTTGTTTGAGAGCTTCCGTGGAGATGGATTGTCGGTGTCAACGCCTACAGGATCAACCGCCTACAATAAATCTTTGGGTGGTGCGGTACTTCATCCCACTATTGAGGCTTTGCAGTTGACAGAAATTGCTAGTCTTAATAATCGTGTTTACCGTACCTTAGGTAGTCCACTTATCGTGCCAAAACATGAGAAGATTACTGTCTATCCTACTCGAATGGGGAGCTACACTCTGTCGGTTGATAATAAGACCTATACCAACCGGAATGTGAAAAAGGTAGAATTTTCGATTGACCAACGTAAGATTTCTTTTGTTGCTAGTGCTAGTCACACAAGTTTTTGGGAACGTGTCCGTGAATCCTTTATTGGAGACATGGAAGAATGAGATATGAATTTACTGTAGGACGTTCATGTCGAGTTAAAACCTTTTTGAAGGAGCACGATATTTCAAAAGGACTTCTAGCCAAAATTAAGTTTGAGGGAGGTCACATCTGGGTCAATGGTGAGGAGCAGTTTGCGACTTATCCTGTCCATGAGGGAGACGTGGTTGCCATAGAAATCCCTGATGAGGCCCCGCATGAAACCTTGAAGCCAATTCCTTTTGACTTGGATATAGTCTATGAGGATGATAACTTCTTGGTGATTAATAAACCCTATGGCTATGCTAGTATTCCAAGTGTTAACCATGATAATACCATGGCTAACTTTGTCAAACATCACTTTGTCAGCAATAATTATCCCAACCAGCGTGTCCATATCGTGACACGTTTGGATAAGGACACATCTGGTCTCATGCTGTTTGCCAAGCATGGTTACGCCCATGCTCGTATGGATAAACAGTTACAACAGAAGTCTATAAAAAAACATTATTATGCCTTGGTTGAAGGTGAGACCAAGCTTGAGCAGCAGGGTGAAATCATTGCACCGATTGCGCGTGATGTGGATTCCATTATCACACGTCGAGTCCATAAATCGGGGAAATATGCCCACACTAGTTATCGTTTGGTAGGTGATTATGGTAGGGTTAAACTGGTTGATATCAATTTGCATACTGGGCGTACCCACCAGATTCGTGTCCACTTTGCCCATTTGGGACTCCCCCTTTTAGGAGATGACCTTTATGGTGGTTCTCTAGACTATGGTATTGAGCGCCAGGCCTTGCATTGCCACCGACTTGCATTTGTTGATCCTTTCACCAAAAAAGAAATGGTCCATGAGTCTTCCTTGACAGATGATTTTGAAACCGTTATCATGGACTTGAAAACTAAAAAGATTGATTGAGGAATTTTTATGCGTAGTCTATTTGGTGAACTTCGTGAACATATTTCAGGTAAAGGTGTTAGGATTGTTTTCCCTGAGGGTAATGATGACCGTGTGGTTCGTGCAGCTGCCCGTTTGAAATTTGAAGAATTAGTTGATCCTATTATTTTGGGAGACCCAACAGAGGTTCACAAAATCTTGAACGATCTTGGTTTTGTAGACTTTAACTGTACTATTATTAATCCTGAAACCTATGAAGGCTTCGAGAAAATGAAGGAAAAATTTGTTGAAGTCCGTAAAGGGAAAGCGACAATTGAAGATGCAGACAAGTTGCTTCGTGATGTCAACTATTTTGGTGTTATGCTAGTTAAACTTGGTTTAGCAGATGGAATGGTTTCAGGCGCGATTCACTCAACAGCGGATACCGTTCGTCCTGCTCTTCAAATTATCAAAACGAAACCTGGTATTTCTTGTACATCAGGTGTCTTCCTTATGAACCGTGAAGATACCAATCATCGCTTGATGTTTGCCGACTGTGCTATCAATATTGAACCAAATTCTCAAGAATTAGCAGAAATTGCAATTAATACTGCAGAAACAGCTAAAGTTTTTGGTATTGATCCTAAAGTGGCAATGCTTAGCTTCTCAACAAAAGGTTCCGCTAAATCACCAAAAGTTGACAGGGTTGTTCAAGCAACAAATATTGCTAAAGAAATGCGTCCTGACTTGGCTATTGATGGTGAGTTGCAGTTTGATGCAGCCTTTGTTCCAGCAACAGCAGCTATTAAGGCACCAGACAGTGACGTAGCAGGACAAGCTAACGTCTTTGTCTTCCCATGTTTACAGGCTGGTAATATTGGTTATAAGATTGCCCAACGTTTGGGAATGTTTGAGGCTATCGGACCAATCTTACAAGGTCTTAATAAACCAGTAAACGATCTTTCTCGTGGTGCTAGTGCTGAAGATATTTACAACTTAGCTATTATCACAGCTGCTCAAGCTCTTAATAATTAAAAGCAATAATAAAAGAAAGTCTGGCTAAGTGAACTGCACCCCAAAAGTTAGACAGAAAAAATCTAACTTTTGGGGTGTTTTTATTATGAAATTAATTTATGAAGATAAAGTTCAAATATATTAATTGAGAAAGCAAGGAGAAAGCTTTAAACGACTTTCAAATCAATTTGGGGTGAACGTTTCTTGTCTAAAATATATGGTGAAATTAATTGACCGTTATGGAATAAACATCATCAAAAAAGGAAAGAATCGTTATTATTCTCCTAAATTAAAACAAGAAATGATTGATAAGGTGCTACTTGAAGGTCGTTCACAAAAAAGTGTAAGTCTTGATTATTGTCCTCCAAGTGGTGGAATGTTGCCTAACTAGATAGCACAATATAAAAAAATGGGTATACAATTCTTGAGAAAAGAAGAGGCAGAGTACCTAAAATGGGGCGTAAACGTAAGAAAACTTGGGAAGAAATGACAGAACTAGAGCGACTCCAAGAGGAGAATGAACGCTTACGTACCGAGGTGGCCTACCTAAAAAAGTTAAAAGAGTTAGAGGAAAGGGACGAAGCCTTACAGCGAGAAAGGCAGAAACAGTTAGAGAAATGGTTTCAGGAGGATTTCGACTAGATTTACTTCTTGAAACAGCACGTTTAGCTCGCTCGACTTACTATTATCAGTTGAAACAACTAGATGGGCACGACAAAGATAAAGAGACTAAAGGCGAAATTCAAGAAA